>Ga0116228_10000776_pt1 | contig 25035 bp, 23 predicted proteins | sample S1TSphfallax_2_FD_89694 | JGI IMG/M metagenome (GOLD analysis project Ga0116228, IMG submission 89694) | Host-associated microbial communities from peat moss isolated from Minnesota, USA - S1T2_Fc - Sphagnum fallax MG | ecosystem: Host-associated > Plants > Peat moss > Unclassified | place...
CACAAACCCCACGTATTTGTTCCCTTTTTTTGTTGTGAAAATTTAAAAAGTTTTTCCAAGAGTTTTTTTTGCAAAATTTAATGTGGGAAATATTTTTTTTTTTTCACCCCACCACCCCCCCCCCCCCCCCCCCGCCCACCGCCCCCTCTAAGCAAATAATTCCACAAGTAATTATGGAAATTTAAATTTATGGAAACATGGTAGAGGAAATAATAATAATAATAATTCAACCAAAATGATCAAACTAAAGACTTTTTTACCAAAAAAATCTAAATCTAGTCATTCAAAAGTTCATAACTTTGTTTGGTTAAGATTTTTTTAACATAGTTTTTGGATCTAGGTTCTTTTTAATGTATCAAAAGTCCTTATACAACATGTTTAAGGTGAAAGTGATAAACAAAAGTGATTTTATATGGAAGTGCAAGATGCCATAACTATCCATATGTGTGCATTTCAAAAGTCCATTATTATATGTTTGGGGCATATTTGTTACATAAAATTGACATGTATATGTTCAACTTCAAGTTGACAATTTAACATCACTAGAAAAAATGGCAAATTGATGATTTTACTACATGTTTATTGATTATCAATAATCAATTGTACCTTGCAAAAAACTACAATGCAACACAAAAAGTGATCTATCCTATGTTGGATTGACCTTGTAGCTATAGAATTAAGTTAATTAAAAGAAAAATACATCATGCCCATAAATTGAAGGTTCATGATTTGAGATTGTAACCTCTTGCAAGTAACAACGTCCTTGTTGAAACAATATTCTTGTTGAGAACAAGCCTAATGAAAATGTTAGAGATGCATTTGTGGTTTTAAGTCTTTGCAATGGAGAATTTGACTAAGAAAGGCACATGGTGAAGGTGTTCAAAAGGTTGTTGGAAAAATGGGAGTTTGACCATAAGAGGGCTTAAGTGAATTCAGTCAAAAGTTAAACAATCTTGGAGCAATGTTGTTGAGAAGCAAAAGGTTTTGAAGCACCAAAAGGTGGTGTTTTATGTAGTTCCAGTTGATGTGGAATGGCAATAAATGCCTTGATGTGAAACCTTCCCTTTGTGTTTCGATGCCACATTAAAGATGACAATTCTTTTTCATAGCCTTACACTATCTCAATCTTGCCATGTGCATTTTGTAATGTGGGTTTTGACCCAATGTGGGATTGCAAGATGAATTCCTACACACATGCATACCATTCTTGGTGTGTAGTCACCCATTTTTCCATCCTCTTTACATTGTTTGTTCAAGGGGTGTAATGAGGAGATGCATCTAGATAGGTGGACATTCAACAAAATCAAGAAGCCAATTTTGGACAAGATGGGTGGAGTGGTAGCAAATTCAGATGGGTTTGATGTTCTAGGCTTACACAAGTATGAAGGTGAGTTTCACTTCATCGTCTTTGATCTTCTCGATTTAGGGTTAGATGTACTTGAATTTTAAGCTTCAAATTAAAATTGTAGAGTCCAAGTGAGAGTTCAGAAGTGGAACATATTTGCAAGGCTTCGAAAATTATACAAAGTTTTACAATTTCCCAATTTCTTCTCAAGTCTACATACTAGTCCCTAAATTTGCCCATGTAATGTTTACAAGTTCAATAGTGGTCAAAGATGAACTTGTGATTACTTGTGGAGTCTGTTTAATTCCAGAATCTAAATTATTTATTATTTACTTGTGTTCCATGTTGCTACACATAACCAAAGATGATCAATTAACACACAAAAAGAATTGATTTGGTGAAAATTAAGTTCCATTTGAATGAAAATATTGAATGACATTGAACACAATTTTCAAATTGAATTGAAAAGAAATAGAATGCAAATTGGTGCAAAGGTGTTGAAAATCTACTCACGACAATGGTGTTGAAAAAACAAAACTTTGAAATGACATACCTTACCTGAAGGTCAGTTTTTTTACTAAATAATCCTCACAACAGTGAAATGGAAATTGTGAAAATATGAAGTTGACATGTTGAAAATCATCATAATTATCATAGGCTACATTCTGAATAGTTTCAATACTCATATCGCAATTTTATAGTAAACGATGGAAAGTTATATAATTTCAATTTTTAAAGACGAATTCATTTTTTGGAAAAAAAGAAAATATTCATTTTGTCAACATGGAAACGAACCTAGGCTATGATATATTAAAAAAAACACCTTTCCATTCCTCTTTACCTGAGAATTAGCTTAATAGATTCCAATTCGGATTTGCTGAAAGGTCAACTTATGGAACCTAAAATTGTCCTACCTAAAATCATCAGATGAATCATCATCATTCAATCAATAATCGTATATAATAAGAAATACATATTTATTCTGATTAGTTTCATGGGTATCAGTCATTTATATTGCCATGATCTGGGCCAAGTGAAAGGGCAAATGTCAGTTTCAAGGTGTGTTCAGTGCATGTCCGAGTTGAAAGCACTAGGCAAACTGGGTTAACAGATGGATCATGCAAACTGGCTGCAAGTATTTACCAACATCTGAATATGCTTGAAGAATCCAACCAAGCCCACATGCAATCTGGTCTCTCACTGTTGTGAATCTGGTACACATGTGAAGGAGTCATTGCAGTTATAGCAGCTATCATAACAAGCGGAATACAAGAGAGTGACCTCTGTCACCTTCATGGACTTGGCTTGAAGAGCTGGCAGGCTTGACTAAGTTGCATGCATGATTGAGTGCCCAAGAAGACCAGGGCAAAGTTAACTAAGGAAATGAGGGGAGATCCTGTTCACATTTCAGTGATTTCAAGCTTTTCCTCAAGAATCAAGTTTGAATTTTTTCCTTCCCCTAGGGGTTTCCTGATCCTCTAATTCCCAAATAGTACTAAAGAGGGGAGAACAAACAATAGAGTTTCTTTGAGCACAAACACATCATCAATGTTTCATGTTGGTTGGTTCCAACAAACAGCTCAAGAGTCTCTTATCGCATGATACACTAGGTCCTAAGCCTTGCATGATTTTGCAAGATGCTGACAAATTGATGCTCTGATCCCATACAAAGTTGACTTCTGTTTAATATCTGCACAAAATAAGTGCCCCATGTTCAGGAACATGTGCACATCATTGTGATCTCTTTGTCATGCTTGCTGCACCCACCCCAAAACCAATTTAGCTAGCAGAATTTTACCATGTACACAGGTTTCCAGGTCAATAGCATACCTGGGCATGATCCTTTCACTCTTTTGAGTGCCTGAACTTAGCTAAGTTGAGAATCTCAGGTAAGCATAAACCACTGTATTTTTTGCAGACCAAAAACTGGACATCTATCATAGCAGCTGTGCAGTTGTCAATGCACCCCATTTCACTGGAAATCACAACTTTGCACAATAAACAGCGCATCAGCCACAAAGATGTGAGAGCATCAGTTCAGTTCCAGAATACCAACCTCAATATGGCAAAGAATGGTGTTGTCTGAAACCTGTTGCCCCACCTCTATTTTGCACCCTCGAACCCACCCCTCTACAGGAGCTTTCACCACATGCTGTTCCATAACACATCACAATTGCTGTCAGTCACCTTGGATTGCTCTGAAAATTTATGCTGCCACCTGCCTCCCATATTGATGACTCATGGATGTAATTTGACCACATAAGCCAGCATACCTCCATCTTCATGGCCTCCAAGACTAAAATTGCATCCCCTTTCTTGACCTTTATCCCATTGTCAGCAAACAGTTTGACTACCCGACCAGCCATAGGAGCAATGACAGCACCAGGTGTCTGAACTTGGTTCCTCTCATGCTGCCCTCCTGATGACCTGTGCTCTCCACTCAACTCATCACTTGTATCAAACTGGGGCATAGGTACTGTGAACTGGTGATGCCGCTCCCCTTCCCACAAATCAACATGACTCACACCTCCCTGTTGCCAACCCCATGAGCTTTAGTTATTAAAGCATGAGTAGTTCCATCAGTTTTTTTTGGCTTCTGATGAACAAAAAAGCCTAAGTAAAACACTGAAATGAAGGAGTACCTGGTGAAACTGAACAAGACTTAAAGATATAGACTTGTTGTTCACATGAAGTCTGTACTCATGGCTGTCACTCTCCACCTGCTTCCCTGTAATACAGATCTTCTCCAAATTGTGCCCCTGCATTCATCAACTAATGGGTACTACAGAAACAGCAAAATCTCTGGCTCAAAATATGCATAAATCAAGGTTGACAAACCTAAGATTTGAATGGAAACATTAGGTCAAGCATATGTAAACAGTGACCTGTGACATCACTACTGCCAACCCCAAACTTGAAAATCAAAATAGGAAGTGGGAACTCATTTATGGTGGGGTCATACTGTCTAACCTAAACACCTAACATCCTGAGGTGATATCATAAACTCTGAGACTCTAGTGATGGCCCAGATTGTTACTAGATCAATGAGAAAGGACAATAGCAAGCATGGTCAGAACGACTGAGAAAGCAAGCACCTCCACAGTGTAGTCTCCCAACTTGCCATGTGTGACCCTTAGAGCAAGAGGTACAAGAGGTATATCCCCAGCTTCTGGCTTCCAGTCAAAGTGCAATATGCGAGAATACTCATGATTGAGACGAAAGCCTAATTCAGAGTTCCAAATAAACCCTTTACTCCCCATTTCCTTGCTTCCTGCATCCAGAAACAACACCAGATCCAAGCTTATGTCAGTCATTGCTAGTCAGCAAAATGCAACCTTTAAACTAGTGTCACCTTATCAACAACTTCCCACCACAAAGCTAATTCATTTCCAGTAAGTGTTACACTAAAAAACTATGAACAAATGTCAAAAGACCACTGAGGAAACATTGAAAAAAGGGTAGAGGTGCCATCTACAGATTCTGTACTGTTATCTTTACTATCATACTTCCATGTATGGTCATTCATGAACCAAAATTTTCTAAGGCGGTTTTACCAATGAAAACCCATCAATCAAGGTCTCCACTGAAGAAGCATGAAAACCCTCTGGCCCTTTGATTTGCTTTGGGCTCAGAGAAAGAAACTTTTTTAATAAAGGTGTGTACAGTTTCAGAAAGATCTGTTACTCAGAACTCATTTCCTTCAATAGCACAAGGTGAAGAGATGGAACATTACGTGAAGAAGTAGTGCTAATGGCCGCAGCAGCCAAAGCTGCACCAACTCTGGTTTCTTGGGGCACAGCATCATCTTGCTTCACCAAAGGAACTGGAAGTAGATCTGGCTTGAAACGCTCAATGAAGTGCGTGTCCACGTCACCAGCAGCAAAAGCATGATGGTTTGCTAATGTCTTGAGGAACCCAATATTGGTGGGCAAACCTGAAATCTGGTAGCCACCTTTCTATCAAAGCCTGCATAAACTATACTTAGACACATGACAACTTCAGATTTGTGCACTAAAACTAGCACCCAATCATCTGTATATATCCCTGTATTGGAATTTCTTGCTAAGGGGATAGATCATACACAAACCTGAAACTTGGTCAAACAATCATGAAGTTTGATCAGTGCTGCTGACCGATCCTGACCCCACACTACAAGCTTGGCAATCATGGGATCATAGAAGACACTCACAGCATCTCCCTTGCCTACTCCACTTTCAACCCTGACTGCAAAAATCCAAGAAGCTTTTCAAGCACATCCTGAAAAAAATTGGGTCAAAGCCTCGATAGATACCTTGTATGGTCCTGAATTATCAGCTTTTCAGAAACTCACCAGTGGATGAAATAGCAGGAGGGTGGTAGTGATGCAACAGCCCAGCAGCTGGCAAAAATCCCTTGGGTACATTCTCAGCATATATACGTGCTTCAAATGAATGCCCTGGTACAATGACAAAAAAAGTTAAGCATCAAGAAACACAGGAAGATTCACCATAAGAAACCTGAAGTGGATCCATTTGCACAAATAAGCTATGATCTTCACTCAGCATGGCAGCTTTGTAGTAGAAAACATACATACCTGAAAGCTTGATCTGGTCTTGCTGAAGGGGAAGAACCTCCCCACTTGCAACTCGGATTTGCCATTCTACTAAATCTTGCCCTGTCACCATTTCTGTGACAGGGTGTTCCACCTGCAGCTCAGAAACATGGAGTTCGTAAAGGTCCAAGTCTTATCCAACAAATTCAAGCCTACCAAATATTCAGTACGCATGATCCTTAAAGAACAAATCCTTGAATCTGCTGAAGATTCAAAGAGCATCAAAAACTCCACAGGTGTAAATCAAACAAGGAGTGAGATTGCACAATAGCATAATGGTAAAAGTTTTTTTTTTTTTTAATATCAAGCAGGAACTTAGAGTGACCTGGAGCCGTGTGTTCATCTCCATGAAGTAGAAGTCACCAGAGAGCGTATCAACAATGAACTCCACCGTGCCTGCACTCTCATATCCCACTGCCTTTTTCCAGATGCCACCCCAGGCAGGAACCAATATAAGAAACTTCAAGGTTCTAGGCTGCCACTCCCATTTTGGCACCTGATTTGACTAAATGTGTGTTCCAATGAGACAGAGACAAGAAAACAGTGAGGGAATTGGAAACCTTAGCTGCATTGACAGCTGCCTGCCCTATACGTTGGCGAAACTCTGACGTTATATGCGGCTGCACATATCCCACCACTCCCTTCATTACTTCCCTGTAATGTGCTTTCACAGTTGCTATCCAATTGAGTCACATGGAATCAAAACTTATCTTTTCTAGAGTTCAGAAGCTTACTGCAGGGGCCTCCTCAATAATCTTTTGGTGCCGTCTTTGCACACTGCAGTCACGCTCATTCAAGTGGACTACATTACCATGCTTGTCTCCAAAAATCTGCATATTCCAAAACCCATCACTTTACTGCATCTGCTACCATCAACCATCAACTAAGAGTTCACTGTTAGGTTGTTACTTGATACAAGTGAGGTAAACATTTGTATGGCCCTTAAAGAAATTCAAGCTTCAAATAAAGGAAATTCAGGTCAATGTCACCTGCACTTCAATGTGGCGTGGCTGAGAAACATACTTCTCAATCAGCACACGGCTGTCACCAAATGCAGCTTGAGATTCCCGTTGTGCACTTGCCAGGCTTTCACTGAACTCTGATTCACTGTGCACAATCCTCATTCCCTGCAAAGAGAATCAAACTGGCACAGATTATCTCAACATGTCCCATAGGAAAAAGAGGCAGGAAATAGCTGAAGTGAGCACGCAACAGACCTTTCCACCTCCACCTTGAGTTGCTTTGATGAGCACAGGATAGCCAATGCGATTTGCCTCAGCTTGTAGTAACAATACACTCTGATCTTCTCCATGATAGCCTGGCACCACAGGCACCCCCGCTGCACTCATCATTGTCTTTGCCACACTGCAGAACCATCATCAACCAAAAGACCTGTGTCACACAAAAAGCTCCCACACCTAATCCTCACAGCAAATGGTGTTGCCTTGCTGCATTGAGATACATCATCAGACTGTACTTGACATAGCCTTGTGGTCTTCGAGGTCTGCACCCCAATTCTATAAAGCAAGAGGTAGTTTGAGGAAGATGAATTGGGGGTGTGGGAATGGCAATAAAATGGTTTGCACAAGCTTTTCAGATTTCCTCTAGAGCTCTTGCATCAATCAAATCTGGACAGTTCACCTAAGTTTACACCCCACCAAAACTTAGGGCTTGTGTTCAGCTTTCGATTTGTCAAAATGAGAAAACTGTGCAGGAACAAGATCTTTGATGCTTTTGAAAAGTGTCTGACTTTGGTCACAATACTCTGGTGACATGAATATGGAAGGCATCTGCAGCAATGGATTTGGCACCGACAGAGTGAGGGAAAACCAAAGAAGATCAGGTTGTGAAGCCCCAAGTGCTTGTCACAGGCTGCTTCTTGGGTGGATGGAGTCTGTGAGGGCACCTTTTGTCACCCATGGCCTGGATGGCAGCCGAAGGTGGACCCATGAAGATGATGCCCTTTTGCTTGCACAGCTCTGCAAATTGTGAACTCTCAGACAAAAACCCATAGCCTGGATGGATAGCCTGCTCCATTTACAACACAGAAACGTCATAACCAACACATCCTCACCTGAGTCTGTAGCCTTGATGCATTCCAGCTATTTAGGTCTGAAACTCCTTACCTGAGCTTGGGTTTCAAGAGCTGCAGTGACAATAGCAGATGCATTCAAGTAGCTCGCAGATGCGGGAGCAGGACCAATGTGTACAGCTTCATCTGCATCATGCACATGCTTTGCATGTCTGTCCGCATCACTGTACACTGCCACAGTCTGCACCCCTAGCTTCTGTGCTGTTCTCATCACGCGGCATGCAATCTCTCCCCTGTTGGCAATCAAGATCTTCTTGATGCCCACTCTCTTGACTTTGTCCTCTTTGTGGATAGGTGGGACACTGGAGCTCAGAGCTCTGCAGATTTGGCCCCATTTACAGTATGGCTTTGCCATCAGTACCACATACCTGTATGCTGTGCTGCCACGTCCCATTATGCTCCCTCTTCTTGGAGGTTTTGATTGTATCGCCCTGTGAACTGTCTGATTCTTCCGGTTTGTTTTTTCTGCACCAAAAGGCTCCAGTGATGGATGAGCTTCCGACTTTTGCAAAACCAATGTGTGAGCTCCTCCTCCTGCTGCTGAACACAAGTGGGTTTTGGCTGCAATACAAGATGTTTAGGGCATTGTCCCAAATTGGACAAAGTAGCTAGATAGCTGATGTGTTCTCTTCTTCACCCAAAGCTCCACTGACTATATGGGTACCTTAGATTAGGTCAAGCTTCAAAACCACTTCCGCATTGCAACCTTCTGATGCTGTCCAAACTAATGTGTTTTCCCCAAACCTCTGCAACCAGACACCCATTGTGTGATTTTCCCTGCTTGAATCCACTTCAGCTATGATGATCAATCCCAGGAGAAGAACTGGTTCTTTATAATCCAGTTCTTCACATACTCTTTTTGAAACCTGCCGCTGCTGCTATCTGCACTGCCACTTCCCAGAACCTTTGCAACAGAAGAAGAAAGGTAGGATCATGCCTACACGTTCTAACCCTTTCGATCAATCCTGGAACCCCAAAGCAAAGAAAGATGATGGGTCTTAATGTGTTCTCCTCAGACTCATATACTTGGGTTTACTCACCAATTGCTCATGAATTCTGCAAACCCATTTGGAAACTTGATGGCTGAATTCCTAGGGAAACGACAGTGCACAATTTCTTCATGAGGAATATCCCTCCACCCAGCACACATCAGAGAAAAATGAAGCAGACACGGAAGAATAGCAGCGAAATCGATGAAGCAAACCTACCAAGACACAGAACTAAAATGTGTTGGAGGATACCATCTGGTTTGATTGATGGGTCGCTCGTTCCTCACGGAATTTTTTTTATCAGCAGCAGCACGGCATGCACGCACGCACGCTGCTTGCTTCTTATCCAATCTGACGAGGTTAGGCGGAGTACCTTGCAGGGTACCTTCACAAGGGTTGAAAGAAAGATGGGGGAGCCCTTGCTTGAGATCCTTTTGTGTAGGGTAATGCCCTCGGCCACGGGAATTACTGGAATAAGGGCCCCTGTGAGGTAGAGCTGAGGTGAGCCAAGAGGGCGTTACACAGCATAGGAATCAACAATTGCTTTCCATTTTTCCCTTGTGATACCCAGCGGGTATCCAAACAATTACTTGGAGCATTTCCTTTTCCAAAATACCCTGCAAGTTCTGCTGATCCATAATCATGCATGCACATACACTAAAAACCTGAGCAGAGGTTTTTACAAATTTTTGAGTTGAGATTTTTCTCTTTCTTTTCCAATTTTGTGATGTAACCACATTGGTGATCATCCACAAGAGGAATTAGCCAGATTGGCTACAGATCAGAGAGGAAAGTAGAAAATCTTAAGAATCTGGTCATAGATTTTGGGATGTGCTGAAACGTAATGTTATTTCCATATTTATATTTATATTTATATTTTGTATTTTTATATTTCCATTTTTATATTCTTTTATACTTCCATTTTCAAAATATTCAAGGACCTCAATACAAGTGCCAAAGGTGAGGATCTCTCCTTCCAAAATAGAGTTTATGCTTAATTTGGACTGTCCATGTAACAACATTTCCATGCATTTGTATTATTAGTTCATGTGTTTTTCTTCTTGTTATCTTACCAATTAATGGTGACCCATTCAACATATATTGATATGCATTGTGAATTTGTCCATTTTGTAGATAACATGACTTGTGTCAAGCTTGCTTCCAAGAAAATAGATGTGTTACGATCAAATTGACCAACCATTGTTTCACCCAAGGTTCACTGATTACTTCACAATTACTTCATAGATGTTCTGTTGGCCTCCTAAATGTGGCTAGATGCTCAAGTCCACCGTAGGTCATTGAAGTTGTATGCAAAAAAACACGGTTAAGTTTTTCTTGCTGCTAATTTACTTTTGTTTATTCTACTACAAATGGAATGCCTAGCTAATCCAATGTACTAAGCCTACTAGACTTTTCCATGTGAAGTTTTCACCATTGGGGGGCTTGGTGGTCCTTATCATGGTGGAAAACTAGAGGCTCACCTTGGAAGGAACATGCTTGAGTTGGGTGGGAAGTTGGATGTTTAATTTGTGTAGGGTGTGACAATCTTTGATGGAACTAAAATTGCACCTAGCATTTAGTTCACCAAGATATGGCGTTTACGAAATTGTGCTTCAAGTGCATGGACACCACAAACTCAACTTCTACATGTTGGTGGGGATGAATTGGGGTCTATATATGTAGCAACATTGAAGTTGAAGGAAAATTGGATCAAATGTGCATTTTTATATAATTGCAATTGCCACAAAAAGGATTGGCTCCAAATAGTGAAGTAGAAGCATTAGTGGATCTTGTGGCCCTTGAAAGACCAGGTCACTATGGATAGTGTGGAGTAGGTGATACTTTTGGTTTTTGATAAACCTATTGAATTTAAAACTACGGTTGTTGTCAAATCTTTGCTCATAGGTCTTGAGAGAATTTTTAAAACAAATCTTCCCAACATTTCCAAAGATTTTTTGGTGGTTTTTGAGTATAGAGACTTAAATGTGTTTTTTTTAGGTTTTGAAGGTGGGCTTTTAAGCAACCACTCCTAAGGCTCCTTAGAAATTGGAAGGGCTTATAGAGTCCAATCTCTTGTTCAAAGATCAAGATGATGAAGTTGAAAGATTCAAGGGTGAAGATTTCATGACTACATGAAGACACATTTATCAATAAAGTTATTGAGTATGCAGATCCAAAGTTGTTCAATTACAAGTGTTATTATGCAGCAAAATGGGATCAATTGTTAGTGGGCATCTTTTGCTTCACCACAATTTTGTTACATTTTATATATAGTTGAAATATCATGACATTCAGGTAATTAGAAATGGACCTTGTTCAAAAGAATTTCATTAAAAATGTAACATTAAAAAAGTCAACTAGAGCTTATATTACCTTTGTTGTTCAAACAAAGCCACATGGTCATGGAGATGTGCACATAGTATTTCATTATAGTGGACTCCTTCTCAAGTGGTACTGCACTTTCACAATGTTGGAACTACATGTAATTATTTGTAGTTGAACAACCTTGATGGCTTAAATTAAGATGAATTCATAGCTTGTTGATGTAAATGGTAGTTTTTCATAGACAAGCAAAACCACTAAGAAGATGAAATGTTGATGCAATGTGGGTGCTTGCTTTTCAAGGTGAGTACAATATGCACCTACGTGGCAGGGTGTCAATTTTTGCACATTATCACAAGCTAAAACATCTTGTGTGAAATAATCACAAGGTTTTTCTTTTGTTATCCTTTTCTTCGAGCCATACTCATGCAAAAGGATACAACTAACAATGCCATTCTTCCTACATCTACCAATGATGGATATTTGTTGATAAGAGAGACACAAGGACATGAGGGTAATGGATAGTCATAGATACTAAAAATTACTAAGCGTCTGAATGTTGAAAATTTCAATTTCTAAAGGGTAGTGAAGAATCTGATACCCTCAAAATATGGATACATCTCGATGCTCTAAATGTTAAAATTAAATGAAAAAAAATTGGCAAAATAGAGTAGGCTTAAAAGTTGTGTGGCTTTCACTATGCTCAACCTATATTGGGTTAATAATCATTATGTGGTGGGCATGAAGACATGTTTGTCACCAAGGATCTAAACATGGATGGTGTGTGTGAATGGTTGGATCCACAAATGCTGGACATTTGGTTAGTTGATGCCCCTATGAAAAATAATGTAGAGGATGCAATGAATGCAATATTTTTTCTTCTATGGTTTGAAAATCACAACCTATGACTTCAACATTTACATATCATATTGTTCCTTTTCAAATACCAATATTTTTTGTATGATGTAGGTTCTCCTTTAAGGTTATTATAACATGTACTAGAGGTATTATCAAAATATTGAATGTAATGGTTTTCCATTTTATCAACCTTGTACTTATGCATATTTGAATACAAAATAACCTACTTAAATGTTAGATTGATTGTTTTGTTCATATCAATGTCATGTTTCATTTTCTTGAGTGGTCTAGGCATATGTTGTTTGAACTATTTGTATGGATCGATATTGTACCCAATGTATATTTTGTTATTGTTCTCACATCTAATGCTATACACAAAATGCTCTTATATGTTGTTTAAGGAATTTTTCATTTTTTTATGGGTACATTGCATTTATGGACAACATTATTTGCAACTAGATTTTTCTTGTTGTCTTTTGATCCAATAGGTCAACCATGATTTTTCTTTGGATTGGTTGGGCTCTCCTTTTCATGAGTATCAATTGGATTAACTTGTTTGTTCTCTTCTTCATATGGTTCAACTGAAAGTAATGTTTTTAAAAAACACTTCAAAGGTTGTCTTTCTACAACTTTTGTTTATTTATTATTAAAATCATCAAGCTCAACTATTTCTAGAACATGTTGGGCATTGTTAGATTTTGGATTTTTGAACACTTGACTTGACAATGAAACTTGTTGGTTGATCATTGATTTTTTTATAGGAGATTCCACCTTTTAAGGGGAAATAGCAAAAGGCAAGATGTAGATTCATCTTTCACAATTACATCCAACTCTTGAAGAACATTCTCCATGGTTCAGTAGGACAAAGAAAAGTAAAATGCCATGTCATTCTTTTTGTTAAATTCAAAGTACATACGTTTGAAGTGGTATGGACTCAAAGTCCCATTGTAGGTAGACTGTATTTCTTGACGAATGAGATTGTATGCATCTTGCTTATTAAAATGAATGTCATCTTAGTTGTAGTTGATATTCAATACATCCATGAGAATAAAAACATGACTTGAAATTTGCAAAAAATGTTAACAATTGTAGATGAGACGTCTAATCCTAAGTGACTAATTATATGGGGTACTCATATGAACATTCACATTGTCCCCCTTTATGTGATTAGTTTCAAATTGTACCCTAAATGACACAATAAATTTCTTCATTTGTATATGGACACTTCTTGACGAGGGAACTAAATTTCAGATTTTTACATCATTGCATAGTTTAGTGGATCTTTGTTTTCAAAGGACTAGGTTCAAGCTAAGAATGTATGAAATTTCGTGTTATTTGGATGTCAAACCTAGCAATTGTTGTTGGATGAAATACTCATGCAAAGTAGTTATTGTACTTGAATCTATCATGTTAAGTTGGGTTCTATGTTGTTCAACATTGTATTTGAAGATACTAGTGTCTTCCTGATCTGGAATTCCACCTTCAAATGAAGGCTAGTTGTGCCCAGTGTGCGAATGCAAAATGGTGTATAGAAGTGATCAATGTAAAAATGAGCACAACCTTTGAAATTGACATGAGTTGGGAAGTGAGTCCTTCAATGCTTTAAATTTGTAAAAATTATATTGTAACCTCTTAGTTTGATGGACTACTTTAAACATTTTCATCAAGACATATTTTCAAATTATGTTTGTGTACTTTTGTTGTTAAATCAAATTTTGCCATGAAAAGCAAGGACTTTATTGCAATAAAACTAAAAATCAGATTGAAACATGTTATTTTGATCAAATATTAAGTCATCTTTGTTAATAGGAGTGTGTGGAGCTTTGATGGAAATCTATTGGTGCTAACATCAAAATGAAACAATATATGTATTTTTTGTAACAACTTGGTCAAAACTTGTAGTTGGCCTTTGTATGTAGAATACTTAGACATGGCAAATAATTGTTGTGTGTTGAGATAAATATTGGTTTTTTTTGCAGCCAACTATCTATAAACTATTTCAATTGTCCATAGCTTTGAAATGATTGTTTGGTTTGAAAATCTCGACATCCATAGTTGTCCAAAACTATTTTTTGGACTGTGGTAGCACACCATTGCTTTTTTTATGGTGATATTGATGCTTTGTTTGGTGCCAACACATGAAATTGAAGTGCAATTTTTTCTATTTGAAGCACAAAATTTAGTTTATTTGAAAAACTTGAAGCCATGATTGCAAAAATCAAAATCTAACTTAGTTATTTGTCATGTTATTTCATTTTTTAATACACACTGAAATGGAAGCTGAAAAGATGGACATTGGAAAGCCATAAGGTGTTTAGTTCTCTTCATATTCTTAAATAGACAAACCCCTTTGGTGTTCCATATTATTCACAAAAAGCCTTCAATTTTTCAGGGTGTTACATCTAGAAATAATTATATGTCTTATGGTGTTTTGAATCTACTAAAAATATTAGAAGTCCAAAAGGTTTAAGAATCTATATATGAGCACAATACATATGTTCATTTTTAAATGTGACATTTGTGATAAAACCTTACCCATTTGTCTTGTATTCCGTCCTCTTTTTTTCTAGATATTTTTTCAAGTGTTTTACTTTTGTGTGTGTTCATTATCATTTATCAAATCTTGTGGGTTTGTGAATCACTTTCAATCTTTTGAACAAATCTAGGATTCAATTCAAGTCTTTTAATCAGCTGGGAATTATTAGTAGTCCTATCCAGCTTATTTTAATGCATGTTTTGTCTACTTATTTCCAAACAATATACCATCAAGAAGTTTGAAGGAAAATCTTGGAATATTGATCCATCTCTAAAGTAGATGGTAATTGTAATAGTTGCAATGGTTGTCGTTACAACCACACTTAGATGTTTTTTTTAATTCCTTACCATGGCAATCACTCAAAAACATAAGATCCTCAAAATTCTTATGCAAACATGATCATTTGGATAAAACCACATATTAAACAATTGCCCCTTGAAAGGAAGCCTATCATCCAATAACATATTTTGGAAACCATAGAGTGAATTCTTGAAGATGTTTGGACCACATTTGAGATTATCTTATTGGTGGGTGGAAATATTGATTGCATTTCCTTTGTTGGCAATGGTGGTTGCCCCTTGAAAGGAGGCCTCTCATCCAAGAGCAGATTTTAGAAACCATAGAATGAATTCTTGAAGATGTTTGGACCACATTAAAGATTATTTTATTGGTGGGTGGAAGTATTGATTGCATTTCCTTTGTTGGTAGTGGCAATTGCCCCTTGAAAGGAGGCCTATCATCCAAGAGTAGATTTTGAAAACCATAGACTATGAACATGACAACCACCCTTCCCCTTCTGGCTATTTGAACTGACCTAGACCCCCTTCATAGGTTCCTCTTCAATGTCAATAATGTTATTTACACTCGGCTTGACATATCCACCCATAATACCACCTTGAAGTTGCCCTAAACTCTTAAACATTCCACAAAACTTCACACCCATCAGAATAGAATGAAGTTGTTTTGAACTCCCAAAGATTTCACAAGACTACACATTTAATCGCGTCACCTTTTACATTGAAACATACCCAAAAAACTTGCCCATTGCATCTCCAATGGCGACTGTAGGAATAGGCATTTGCTTGAAACCGAATGGTGGTGGTGGTGCCTTATCTTCCACAAGAAAAACTTTTTAAATTAATTGCTTGTTTGGACTTGAAATAGAAGGTAGAACATGACCACATGTATTATTCCTTAAAATTTGCAAATTTTTTCCACGTTTCTATGGTGTTGCAAATCCTTTTCTAAACCATTGCCATAAAACAGACCAACATACAACAACTTATTGCTAGATGTTTAATGTAGATGTCCTTTGCTTTCTTCTTTATGGCGTTGCTATTAAGAACTTTGAACCCTTGTAGAAAACACTCACAACATTCGGATGAATGGGTTTCTTTTTCATGGGTAAGTTTCATCAGTGATCACTAAAAATCCATTTTGTATTGTGTTCTTTTTATAGTAAAAATGTAACTAATTTTTGAGTTTTTTTTATAAAATTCTACCAAATTTTCCATAACACTAGACTTGAGAAAGAAAGAAAGAAATTAGACCCCAAAAAAAAAATCATGCAAAAGTTATTAGTTAATTAGTTAGTTATTATCATCTTTATATTTGTGCAATCAACAATCTTTACTATTAAGAGAGACCCTAATCTTATCTTTGCAAACTTATTTTTATTTTGAACATTTGATTATTCAAGTTCAAAAATCTTCTGAACGTTTTTAAAACGTGAACTTTAATATGAATTTTTTATATCAATTCAATGACAATCAAATTTTTCCATTGTTAACATGATATTCACATTTTAATGGATATTTAAGTATTCAAAATTTAATCATTGTATGAAATATTCACATGGTTTTTGACTTATTTGAACTACTTATGAACTAAGTGGCAATATTATCATCCATGTTACAAAGATCGAAATGTGGTGCCTTATCATTGTATTATATTGATGTTGTGGTGTGCATACATGAACATTCAACAAATCACATCTTCATATTGGTCATATTATCTTTTGAAATATGTTATGAAATGTGAACCACAAGGCACTATTAAATTGGATGATGTTAATGTAAGAAGTTTGAGATTAGTTGATGCAACCCTTTTGCAACTTTAATTGTTTTCAACAACAATAATAGCCAAACCTATATTTCTAGCTAAAATAACCCTTTCATATTTACAAATCCCAATCACATAAAAAAATGTTGGTGTAAAATATGTTGATTCAAAACTGCCAAACTTGCGTACAAAAATGGTGATTAAATCCAGGATACTTGAATTTCATCCCATTGACATATATTGTGCGTGATTTTTTAACATGGGTAAATACACATTTACAAAGTATTGGAAACAATTTTCTCCACAACAACAAGAATTGAAGAAAAAAACATGTTTGGGTAAAGACATATTAGTAAATTTTTATATAAAAGTGAACACTTAGTGTGGTTCATAAACTTCAATCTTGGCAAACATGTTGAACCATGTTTTTTCAACATATTGTTAAACAATGTTGTTTTTTTAAAGAACGTGAATTGATATCTCCCACAAATCTAGTAGGATCATATTACCATTAATGTTTTGTTCATGGTATTGTGAAAACTCTTAATTGTTTACAAGACCTCATATCTAAATATGGAAAAAAAATAAAATGATGATGAGAAGCAAAATCAGATATATAACAAGCTTTTGGAGAAACATCCTTTTGAAAATTCACAAAATTTACCAATCAATATTAATATTGATGTTACATGTGACGCACCCCCAAACTCCTTGATGGACTCAACTACTAGTCCAAATGTGAAGACATCAAAAGGCGAAGGAGTTGGGGCGCAGTCCTTAATTCGCAACACTTTGGGGGTAGAGGGGCATGTTAAAGCTTTGAGATGGGACTAGGGAGATTGACAAGTAATTCACTTATTCACATGGACCTACACAAACCAAACAACAAGTTGGTTAGTCCATAGTTGGAACGCTTTGGTGCACGGACAAACCACGAGCAAACATGGACTCATAAGATTCACCACAACTCAGACTTGGGGGAAGCCACCACCTTCCCCCTTATAATATACTTTGTGCCTAGCCACAAGACCAACACCCAAATGTCATTTTGTCACACGACTCCCAAATGGGAGTCCCGAAATTCCCAGAGTTGGGACTCTTGCAAGTTTGGGGGCCCATAACTTTGTGTGTAGACCTCTGATTGAGGTGAGGTCTAAAGCAAAGTTGTAGCCCTTGTTGATAGCTTTTTAATGATATGTTGCACACCACCTGAACGCAAGAAAATTGGGACAACTATTTACTTTTAATGGTTGGAAGTCAAATTGTCAATTTAACTCCCAGCCCTTCTTTTGGCCATATCTTGTGTTTTAAGTGTTCAAATGGGTCATGCAAACCCATTCTAGACATCTACGTTCCAACAATTTTTCAATGATATAAGGAACTCCTTAATCCAATGGGTTTTTACCTTTGAAATTGCTCTTTGAAAATTCGGGAATCCATCGTGACTCCAACTCCCAAAGTGGGAACTCACTTGGGAGTGTGATGGTTCATTCCCTCACACTCTCCTACACTCCTGGGAGCATGAGATGTGACTCCCATGTTTCCCTTTTGGCCCGCACCCTTCCAAGCCTTGCTTTGGTCATGAGCCCAAAACTAGGGTTGTGACAACATGTGTTGGATCACAAATTGGTCTAGTTGATCTAAATTATTAGATACATGATGTTGGTGATTCTTTGGAAAATAAGTTTCTATCACATGAACAAATGCATATATTCAACATCATTTGTTCTAAAACAAATGGTTTGAATGTCATTTCAAGTACATAACTTATTTCATTTTATTTCATTTCAAATATTAAAATAACTACCATCTAAAAGTTATGCATATTTCTATTGCATGTATGAAAGATATATTATGGTAATTAATTTTTATATTTGTATTATAAAACAAAAATTCTATAAAATATTATGCATATTTACTAAATTTTATAATCAATTATTCTTATAGCTATGCATATTCATTATTTGTGAACATATTTTATGTTAAAAACTCCTGGTAGTGGAAAGACATTTTTCATTTGATATTTGATCAAATACTATATGTTATTGAAAAAGAAGGTATGTATACTACAACAACAAGATGTGCAACATCAAGGCTTAATTCAAAAACTTCAACCATCCACATCACATTTCATGTACAATGCAAAGGATATGTTTGGCCATTATAAGAATTAAGTGTTGAATTTCAAATTTTCAAAGAAACTAACATCATGATTATTGATGAAATGTCAATGATGACGAGTACATTGTTGCAAAGTGTTGAAACTAAACTACGGAAAATTGAAAATGATACAAATGAAACATATCATTTTAAGTTAATGATTTTGGTGGGCAATCATGTATAACTTCTAGCAATATGTCATTGCCATCTATCAGACACAAAAAATTATTGCCAAAAAATTATGTTTATAATGTGATTGATGGGAATTCTGCAACATATCATACTTTGGAAACTTCAATAAGACATGTTGAAGATCCAAAATATTGTTCTTTTTTTAACATAATCCGTTGTTGAGCACCAATGGAAAAAGAAATTTCATCAGTTTTGAACAATTGCTACATTGATGAAAATCTAATAGAATAATACATTGATGACAAAACAACAAAAATTTGCACACATCAAAAGGACGTTGATTATTACAACAATTTGATTCTTCACAAAAAAATTCCAGCTGACGAAATTTATGTTATTTAATTGGAGACAAATGCAAGGAATGTTGAACACATTCAATCTTGGGTGCAAATAAAAGATTCAATCACATGCAACATGTTGCATTGGGAGCATTGGTTATGCTAACTGAAAACATTGATTTAAAAGTTGGTGCTACAAATGGAACCATTGGAATCATAACAAAGTTGGAATTTGATTTAAAAGATAATGTTTGTAACATTTCTGTTGCACTCAATCTGTTAGGATATGTGCAAATAGTTTGGAAAAAATCAATTCAAAACAAATATGATTTTCAAAGACATTTTTACAAGACATCATTTCCTTTAATTTTAGGTTATGCAGTTACAGGGCACACATCCCAAGGTGCAACAATATCATCCAAAGTGATGATACATATTCGTGAATCTTTTGCACGAGGATTAGAATATGTAATGTTGTCTAGAGTCACAAGTTGGAAAATTTTGAAAATTGTTAACAATTTTCAACCTTCAAACATACAACCTATGTTGCCATGGTTTTTAGAAAATGTGAACATTGTTGTGAATTGAAATACTAACACATGTATCATTGTAATATAGTATGCACTATGTGCCATTCTTTTGATTGGTTTTACCAATCTCATTTCCACTCAATGCACAAATTGTGCGTATTTTTCTATGTTCAAATCCTAGGTTGAGTTATATTTTTAAAAATTTAAAGATGACATTTCTTATAAAAATCCCAATTAACTGGCCGAATGGAAAATTTAATAGTTTTCCTTGTGTCATTATGACCTTGGTTTCATGGACCATTGGAACAAAACAAACAAACAACCTTCCTTCATGTATATAGATATTTAAACATTTCATTTGAACTTTTATTTGTTCATGATTGTTTCAAAGTTTAGATTTTTAAAGAATTAATATGAGATGTACCCACATCTAATTAATAAAATCAATAATAGGCAATCCAAATTTCAACGAGTGTTAATTGGATTTTGGTGTTTCAATTTCCAAAACCAACCACAATATTAAAACACACATTACTTTTAGAATCATTACACACCTTATAGAATTTTGATTTTTTATAAAAATATGAATTGAGATGCCCTTCACCCACTTTGTAATGTTTATTATATTTACTAAACATCAATTTAAAAGGGTCTTGAAACAAAATTTTGTTTTGTTCCTTCTTGACTATGACCATGCATTGCACATCCAATTTACTTGGTAGAAAATAAAAATAAAATGACCCAACAATTGAAAGGGGAAAAATATGAATACCCTTCATAAAATTGGGCGTTAGGCCTACCTCCACTCCAAGTTTATTGTTTCGAATAATGGCCCATAATTCACAAATGATGTTGTCAAAAAACTCAAAAAAATTGGCCATCAAACATGCATAACCACGACATATAAACCTAACACCAATAGGTTTATGGAATGTACAAATAAAATGTGATGGAACATTTTGAAGAAGGAAACATGCAAACATGAAAACTTAAACAATTGAATCAAGAATATACACCATGCAATGTGAGTGTACAATTTCAAGTTCAAAATGTTCACATGATTCATCCCTTTTAAACTTGCATATGGCATGGAAATTGACAATTAACATTGAATATGGGGTAATGACTTTTTGCATGATAAAATGACATCAATTGTAGGTGGAAGAATGTTAATACAAAAGGTTTTTGAAGTTGATTGAATTGGAAGAAAACCAATCACAAACCAACAAGCCATTGAATTAACCTAGTAACATTCAAAGAATCATTTGATGAAAAAGTGAGGTCACATATGTTCCAAGAAGGAGATTTGGTCATGGTTATATATAATGGTTATCAAAATCAAAAGATTTTCAAAAAATAAATTTCAAAATAGTTTGAACCACACATGATCAAAAATGCATTTTTCAATGACAAGACATGAACTAGTGCATCTCAATGGAAAGAAAATCAAGAAGGTGAACCATGATAAACTCAAGCATTTTGAAAGCACTTTTACAATGGTTAAATTGTTGTTCAAGAACATAACAATGTGATATAAATGTGGGGGTTGATGTAATACTAAAATTGGTTACTAAAAGTAGAATTTAAATATATAATATTGGTTACATTCTAAGGTATAAATATGTGTAGTTATAAATAGTATTAAGTTTAATTGGTCCAATGCATAAGGATCTTTTGACTATGGACCTAGTTTGGATTCATATATGGGATAGTTAACTAATATATGTTAGGCACAAATAAAAATCAATTTCTTTGACCTCACTTGTGACAAACATTAGATTCTAAAGAAAGAGCTGTCACATATTCAAATAAATGTTTATCCATGGAAATTATGTATATTTTAAATCACTAATACCTATGAGATTATGTTATTGGCCTAGAATTATTGAATGACATTATGTTTAATTGAAAGTGAATGATTCATCTGCTTTATTTTCATGTTGCTAGTTTATTGTTAATTCATGTAATAAGACGTATGTGTATAGTGAACTTTTGTGAATATTTTTTGATGATACAAAAAACTCAAGTATTATTTTGATTGTGAAATATTCATAAGGAAAGGGTTAGGTAATTCTAATGAGTGATACCCATAAGGAAAAAAATTTAAACATTCGTGGTGAGCTTCCCTTTCCCACATAAAAACTAAATTTGAAGCATATGGATAATCTTTATTCAAAACATGTAAATTTCATCTCTTTTGTTGTGTGTGTTGTGTGGGATTTTAATTCATTCAATCTACCTTGTGTTTGAAAAGACTTACATTTTAAATAACCCTTGAAGTTTAAACCCATCTTAGGTTATAGGCTCTCTAATTCTTTGAAATAATATCCTTTTAGATATGCATTCAAAATTTAAAATTATTTTCAACACAAAATGTTTAACTTTAAAGTTTGCATGTGATTAGATTTGTCCATCGTCATTAAGACACACATTCTATTACATTAAAAAGAAAAAAGTAGGGCAATTTAAATGGGCATCAAAAGTTAACACTGAGCAAAATGGGGCCAGCAAGATTGTTAATAATTGAAATGAGTAGAGTGAATGATGTAAGCGTATATGAAACATATAAAACCTAGACCAAGTTAAAGACTGTATACTATTCAATACAAAATGGTGTTTTAAGGTCCGTGGCATAACTTATTATAATTAACACAGACATGAAGACAATGGCAAAGACACTTGAAAATAAAAATAGAATTGGACACTTCCCAATTGGACACCCTTAACAATAATGTAGACCCTTTTCCTATACAAAATTTGACGAATATTTTTTTAAAGAAAAGTTAAATTCACTAGAAAAACAGTAGTTTTTACAATAGATTCCTTTGTTGAAAAAGGGGAAAATTTTGTCAAAAAAAACACTGATAAGTGAATGTTTCTACAAATAAGTATTGATTATAGATGCCCAGCTCTAGTCTCTCACAGTGACTGAGTTTACTGACTCAGTCAAAAAAACATACAAAAAAGATACAACAATTTTTTTTGTCATGACACATTTCTGCTTTTTGTTCTATTCTTTTCATTTCCTTGGGTGGGCCACATTTAAAAAACACTAGAGGTTCTTTTTTTTATTTCTAATTTTATAACTTTTTTCATGAATTCATCGTTTTCCTTTCACATCATTTTGTTCTTCTTTGTTGTCTTATTACTTCTTCTTTGTGCTGTGGAGAGAGAGAGAGGGAGAGAGATGCATGTTTAGTATAAATAGAACTTGTCTTTAACATGAAGATTTACAAGAAGTTTCAGGGTTTTTCCCTTTAGATCAGTGTCAATTAATGGGCTATGTACACAACTTTTATGTTAGGAATGTGTCAAGAGTGGGTTTCTTTGTTTTGGGTGATGAACCAATCAGAGAGGTCTATCACCAAAAGAAAATCAATGTCAAAGTTGTCCCCCCCAAACTAATTAGTATGAATCACACTAGCTATGTACCACAATTACATTATGTCTGTTTGATTAGGTACAATTACAGGAAGACTGTTTAATTAATTAAACACTAAGTTACATGACGTTAGGTAGTGGCCCCAGGTAGGGTATCTTTTAAGGATTTTGTGATGTAACCAAAGTGGTGAACATTGACAAAATAATTTAGGCAAATTTGGCTACATACTAGATATGAAAGTAGGAAAAAAGGAAAAACCGAGTCCTTCTATATTATTGGCTACCTGCTGGAAGTTATCATAAAAATCTGGCGAATTTGGGTCAGTTTTTTGGAAAAAAATTCTTTGTATAGGTCGAAATTTGGCGAAAACTCGCCAGTAAAACAAACACTGGCCCCAGGTGTCAGAAACTGCAAAACGCACAACAAGGATGGGATAGTGTACTTGTGCGCTGCTCTGCGCTCTGCACGCGCACACGCGCACACGCGCACATACACATTTCCGCCATGTTGTCAGTGCAGCTGCAGCACCAGAGTTTCCCCTGCTCCTCTTCGGCGTTTACGCCACTGTCCGTCCAGATTCTTCGTGGGCTTTCTTTTTCATCTGAATTCGGTTGTTCTTGCTTTTCTCGTGATTTGTTGCCGCGCAAGAGGAAGCGTCCTCGTTCTGTAGCAAGAGGTGTGCTGAGCTCTCGATCCCGAGTATTTCGGATTGGCGTCATTTCTCCGATTGCCGCAGTACCAGTTTCGTGGAGCATGGAACCACCGTCGCAGCAGCAGCAACAGCAGCAGCATGTAGTGGTGTGCGGGGGCGGGGTGATTGGCGCGTGCACGGCCTACTTTCTCGGGAAGAAAGGAGTACGGGTGACGTTGGTGGAGAAGTCCGCCATCGCTTGCGCAGCGTCGGGGAAGGCAGGTGGGTTTCTCGCTCTCGACATGTGTGACGGAAGCGTCTTGCGCGGTCTAGCACGAGCTAGCTTCGGCTTGCACCAGAGCCTTGCGGAGGAGCTCGACGGAGAGAGCTATGGGTACAGGCGCATTCACGCTTTGGGTCTAGGTGAGGAGAAAATCGAACTACTTTCTTTCATGTGTGCGCACAAAAACTGTAACTGAGTACCCATCTCTTCACTCCAGTCCCTGCTACCTCATTGTCAAGGTTTAGGGTTTAGGGTTTTGGGACATAAAGGTTGTCCAAAATCTTTTCCCAACCAACCTCCAAACTACTGGTTCGGTACTGAGTCTTAGGGTGATTTAGGATCCTTCAGACTTGGGTTACCTCCCTCACAAGCTGATGTATGTCCTGTGATTGAAGCTTTCAAAAACTGCACTTTTGTACAGCAACTGCATGTGCTCTTGAACAAAATGGGGACGGTTTTCTCACTCTCGGATGATGTGGTTTGCCCTAATTGTCAATCCTTGACTTGGAAATCCTAATTAAGTTACTGTACTTTGGATGACTCATTTGTGGGCCCTCTGGATCTCGACATGAAGGCACAAATATGTTGTATTGTACCACCTGCACAGAGGAAAAATTTCATTGCCAAAGTGGTCTAGTTATGAACTGTGGATTTTATTTTGACTGTTTTGATACTGTTGACTTTTTTGATTAGCAATGTCTCTTGAGCGCTAGCCAACATCACGTCTGAGTCTTCCCATTGCTTCCGGAAAGGCAACAGAAACTCAGGACGCAGATTGTGTATAA
>Ga0116228_10000777_pt1 | contig 25023 bp, 20 predicted proteins | sample S1TSphfallax_2_FD_89694 | JGI IMG/M metagenome (GOLD analysis project Ga0116228, IMG submission 89694) | Host-associated microbial communities from peat moss isolated from Minnesota, USA - S1T2_Fc - Sphagnum fallax MG | ecosystem: Host-associated > Plants > Peat moss > Unclassified | place...
CCAATGGAAGGAAAAGGAAAAGGTTCTTATGCTCGGAGGCCAATGGAAGGAAAAGGAAAAGGTTCTTATGCTCGGAGGCCAATGGAAGGAAAAGGAAAAGGTTCTTATGCTCGGAGGCCAATGGAAGGAAAAGGAAAAGGTTCTTATGCTCGGAGGCTAATGGAAGGAGAAGGAAAAGGTTTTTTTTCACCTCTTCCCACTTTTCCCCCAAACAATTTTATTTAGACCTTTGTTTTTTTCCTTTGATATTAAGGTTTTACTTTACCATGGTTCTAGGTCATTATTTACGCATTTCCCCCCTTTCCCTTGGCTTATAAATTTTGATCGCACATTTTGATGTCACAAGTCCCCCACACAATCATTGTTGATTCGATTTGGTTGAAGATCTTTTTTTTCCTTGAAATTATGGCGTCGTGTATGGCCACATCTTACCGGCCTCAAGTTGCGTAAATGAATGAAGAACCGGCCCCAAAGTCGTCTTTAAATTTGATGTTGATGCAACATTTTCATAATGAAAAACCCGAATCACGAAAGGTGCGCACTCGTCTTGAAGTTGATCCCGTTCGAGTTTGGTACTACCGCACTTTCCCGAACTTTCGCACCTTGGTGATTTTGTTGCAAGTCAACCTCGCTTCTGGTGATGAATTCGAAATTGTTTATGAAAGTTGTTACAAGACTAAAAACATTTTCATTTTTGCATGGTCTTCAAATCTTGGCGTTGGACATTATCGTTGGTTGCACGGTTCGATTTGTCGACTACCTCCTAATAATAAGGCAAACTACCTAGTTCGCACCATTCGACACATACTATATTTCTTGCAGTTATGAATTATCATTGCGGCATACATTAAGACTCCACATGTAATTGCAACTCCTTGTTAAGCTTAACCATAATCTAAATAAATGTTCCATTCATCATGAAATTCAAGTTACCATTACCACAGTATCCCCCTTGTTTATTTAATCGTTAAGTTGTTTTGAATTAATTGTATGCTTATAAGGCTTGAAAATTGTTCTATTTATGTTAGACCTTTCATTGATCCCTTATCACATGCTTCATAAATTCCCAACATTTTTGCAATTCACTAAATATTATAATAAGACCAATGTTTTGTTGCACACCATGAATTCTGGTGTTTGTTTCTACCCCCAACTTTCTAGAGATTTTTCACCCCTAATTATGCATTGAGGTTCTAAAACTATGGTTTACTAACTTTTTGTTAAAGAAAATAACTAACCCAACCAATATCATATTTCAGAAAAGAAAACAACCCCCCTACACAATTGTGCGCATTCATCAAACCTTATTTTAACACGAAGTTGTTAAAAACCCTTAATAACCTCATCACATTCGAATATCCCTAATGTGGTTCTTAAAAATTGAGACTATTGACCATGGCTATGTGAGTATGGCTCATAGGGTGTAGAGGTTTCATTGTGCAATGGCTGAAGGACAGAAAGGGGCGTTTACATGGTGTTGAATGTGGCTTTGTAGGGTAGGTTTTTCTAATAGAAAAATTATGATTATATCATGTGCTTGAATCATGTTGCCTTCTTGATTTTGTCAAATCACATGTTTTTTGTGTTAAACCACCATGTTTTATTCACTATTACAAAAACATTTGTTTTAGACCCATAGCAAAGTGTGTAGATTTTGTTCACACCCCCTCCTCCAAAGTAGGTATGTCCAATATGATTAAGTTTACTTCTTTTTTTAGTCAAATTAAACACTATCATTTATATGTGGCATGTGTGATGCTTACATGGTGTAGGTGCATAATGATGTTGTTTTGTTATATAGGGTTAAAGTGCATATGGACTAGAGTATGCACCCTAACATTTAAACATAACTAGTTGGTACGAAATAATGGGTCAATTGAAAATACCTAGGTTACCCTATCATGTCCATTGAAAATAATAATGCATTGAAATATATTTGGAGTTTCTTTCTAAAAGGAACTCATGTTTGTATGTTGTGTACATAATTTTTTGGTTGTTTTTTAATGCATGTATTAGATCGCAAGAGTTACATAAGTTTAGGGTGACAAACATGTTTAGTGGAAATTTATGTTCATTGACAATTTGTATTTCTTCAAATTTTTCTGTTGTGAACTTGGAATAAGAACAATGATACATATCATTATGATACTTTCCATTTCACATTTTTGCGTATTTAGTGACATGTGATTGAAATTGTTTGTGTAAGATTGTCTTCATGCGACATTTGTGTGGTTATTGATCATGCCTTTTTTTTCATTATAATATAACATTCGATTTAAAAACTTGTAATTTTTTTTTCTCATTTTAGATAGAAATTCAATGTGAATATTTGATACCATGATACAATCTAAGTTGGTATGAATTTATTATTTATTTATAATCATACCTAAGATCCTTTCAAAACATGTAAATTATTCTATAAACCCACGTAACATGTCCATTTCAAGAACTTTTAAATATTCATGTTCTTACCTAATTTATAAATTCAAAAATCATTGATACCAATAGTGAATTCGTATGTTGAAATGAACATACCCACTCAACACTAGTGCATAATGATTAATATAAGTCATTGCAAATGCAACCTAACCTATGACTTGTCACATTTGCTAGATTTAAATAATTTCTAATGCTCCTTAAAAGATTTGATGTGCCTAGTAGGCATGTAAATGTGTAACGCCCCCTAGGTTGACCTCATTGTCATGTATGCAATTAGTAGGTAAGTAGTTACAGGTTGTAGGTAGGTAGGTAGGTAGGTAGGCTAGTGGGCAAATTGTAAGTAAGTAGGTGTAACAAAATATTGACCATCTACCAACTTATAACTTATATACCTATTACTTACCTTCATGCCTATTTGTATGAACTTAGTGTAAAAGATGTGAAATAAAAATGTTCATAATAATATGTTAACAAAAGTTAACACTTTCAAAATGGTGTGGCGCATTGGTTAAGGAGTTGGTTTTCCTCATGGAAATGAAGGTTGCAACTCCTTATACATGCAACCTATAAAGTGGTGAGGCCGGATAGGCTAGGTAAGTAAGGTTGATAGGTTAAGGTAAGGTGTGCTAAGTGTGTTAGCTATATCCATACCCAACTAATATTTTAATAGACTTAAATTCTTAATAATTAATTTAAAAATCCCAATCATTACTTACGTTACCTATTAACCAAATCAACTAACATAAGCCTATATGCTACTTGGGTAAATGCATGCTAGAATGGCTCATTTTTGTGACATAAGGGTTAAAATTTGCAAGGTGATGTGATTGTAAACTTCATAACTATGCACATATATACCAGTTTGATCTTAGGGACTTGGATTCAAATTTTCAACTTAATTATCTAAATGAATATGCAAATTATTTTCCATAACTCATTAAGGTAAAAAATTTATGGACTTTATAATTTGAACTTGTGAACTTGCCAACTAGCAAATTGTTTTATATATGGACTTTGAAATGACCTAAATATTTTTAATATTCTTTATAGGGACTTAAAATATGATGATATTTTCTATAATGAATACAAGTTTGAAAAAAATTAGCACCATGTTATTTTTTAAATATTATTTATGGACTTTTTGGGTTTTTTAAAAGTCCATAATGAGCCACTCTAGCTTGCATCTACCTAGCTTTTAATCAAAATAGACAAGTCACATCAATTAACATTTGCTAACTTTTAGTCGAAACAAACATGACAAAATGAATACAACTAAACATTTCATCATGTTCAATTTGATTGAACTTCTAATAAATGTATGTTTTGTTTGGTTGTAAACAATTGGTCATTTTAAATTGTAATGTCATCTTGTTTGGGTGTTTTTTTTCACTAAAATCTAATTACAAAAAAAGAAGAATTAGACATGATTTGTAATAATGATGTTATGACGGCTATGAATCATTGTTTCAATGTTAGTGGTGTCAATAATGTTTCAAATTATGTTCGGTCATGTCATTTGTTATGTTCTTGCATGTATTGTGTGGATTGTAGAATTATAGATTCACACCTTGATGCCTTGATGCTTGAATGCCAATTTATAAAAAACCATGTTATAGATTTCAATGTGTAGTTGATTCAATGTTAATGTAGGTATGTCCCTTTGTAACCTACAATGCAAAGAATAGATAATAAAGCTTAATCAAAACCTAAACCACTTCCCATGAAAAAAATGAAAACTTTTATATTTGATAACCAATCGACCTATTTACAAAAAATCAACCCATAACCTTACATGGAGGTTTTTGCATAAAACAAAAAAAATCAGACCCTTATTCAAGGGTTCCATCAAATTGAAGGGAAAAAATCCCAAGACCGTAGGTTCTTTGAAACAATGAAAACCAACCAACATTGGTTCAAATTGATATATGTTTATTGGCTCTAATTATAAGCGAAATATTATTGACCAATGTAGTTTTCATTTGCTTTCACATTTTGAAGAATGTTCACCAAGTTGAAGTAGGTTTAAATAGAAAATGTTCCATGAAGTTCCCCAAAAACAAATTCATTATTGTTTGAACCATTTTGTGATGTGAGCCACTTGTTGCCTTTGTTTTACATGTATGGGTTATGGAAGTGGGGTAGTTAGGTGAATCATCATTCATTGTTTACAACTGCAACTCAAGTATTGATATAACTCTTATTTAAGAAGGGCAAACCCATCCTTGGGTGGTACCACTAAGAACCATACCAAAGAATGGTTAAGGAACCAAAATTGGTCAAATGGTTTTTCTAAGCCCTTTTCTTTAAATGTTTTCATCACTATAATTTTTTTTTCTCATGTTTATCAATTTCATGTACTAGTATACTGCCATAAACTTGTATTGGAATCAAAGAGGTGAAAATTGAAACAAACTTCTATTTTTTATTGTCATGGCCCCTTTAGGAATCATGCACTTTGAACTTTAATTGAAATTGCATAACTAAATTGTACCTATTCAATTAATTACATAAAATCATTATAAAATAGAATACCTTCAAAGTTGCCTTAGAAAATAATATACCAAGAAAAAAAATCAAAGCATGTTTCAAAATTGCGTTCCTAGTTCCAAAAAGTTCAAAAACATTTTTTTTTGGTTACATTGCTTTTAAAAAAAAAATGATTATGAACATTATATATAAAAAATCCTTGATAAAATTCAAATTTCAAAATCTACACAACCTAATAAATGTATTAAAAATATATAATGAAAATATTTACTATATTATTCCAAAATTCAATGAGTTTGGTAAAATGAAGGTGTGATGTTCCTAGTGGTACCAACCAAGGATGAGTTTTCATAATTGTAAACCAAAATTTCAAAGAATATCCTTAACCTCCTCATCTCCCATGCCCACTTTAAAAAACTACCAAAAACAAATAGCCATTCCATGCTTACCAAATGGTTTTTTTTCATTATTTTTGTTAGCTAAGGTTTATGATTAAGCATCACCCATTTGAGTGGTTCAAAACATAATTAAAAAGGGTGCAAATTCTTGCCAACTAATCATAATGACATTAAATGTAGGGTGGGGGCCCTTGAAAGGAATGTTCATTACTTAAGCCATACAAGTTGTGGACCCTTCTTTTAGGATTGCCATGTTCCAAGGGTGTTATTGTTGCTAAAGCTAGATCATCATGTTGAGCTTTTAAAAACAATGTGCAATTGCTATCCTTGTATGGTGAGCTCTTCCAATGGTATGGAGGGCATTACAAAAGGCTTGTAATGCCCTTGTTTTATATAAATGGAAGAATATTTTGTAAGACACAAAAAACACACACCTTCCAAATGCTAATGTGCCCTCTTATAAATGGTACATTAAGGGTTTATGACTACAAACACAATATGAAAGAGGGACTATTCATGATGGCTTGCAAATTAATGACTGATTGCAAAAGTTTCACAATTTTTATGGTAAAAGCAAAGATTTCAAACAAAGTGAAATAATCAATGACAATGAATTAAGACAATTGTGATTGATTAATTAAGCTTTCACCATTGTTTGCAAGTGTTTAGTTATGTCCACTAGGGTCCCCTTAAAATTTATTAATTTTGCATGAAGTTTGAGTCATAACCAAGTTAATAAAATTCCACCTTGGTGATTTATTTTCTCAAGTATCCTATTTCCCCTTCATGTTACTTAATTTGTTACAACAAATTAAGGTTTTTTTTCACACAATTGGCCATGACTCATAACACATGTGAGGTAAACTTTGTGGTTTTTTCCACCATAACATACAATATGTGGTATTTATTGTGATGTATATTACATTAAAATTATAGTTTAACATCGAGTTGTGTCACATGTTATGCAAATGTCAAACTAATGTCAAAATTGCAATTTTTATGTAATATATATGCCACAATAAACACCACGTATTACATTGTAATGGATGAAATCACAAAATTTATCTCACATGACATGTGTCATGATCTCGGACTTGTTAAAAAACCACCTTTTAATGTGGTGCAAGTAACTAGTAACTACCTATGAAAATGAAGAAGGTAAATAATTTTTAAAATGAAGTGGTTACTATGCAAGTGGGTAAGTTAATAATGGATGGATACTACATAATGATGATTAGTTATGCACTAGAATATAACAAAAAAAAAGGCTTTTTATTCACATACCAACTTGCACATTGGTGTATGTTGGTTTTTTTGGCCACTATTTAATAAGGGGCTTCACATTACTAAGTTAATACCTGGAGCCTTTTGGGAAAAAAGACATTATATAAAGTTAAATCCAAAAAAAATTACTACTATCTATTTAGGACCTCTTGAAACAAGAACACTAATAATTTAGAATGAAAAAAATGTTAAATATTGATTTTTTTAAATGACAAAATGATTCAATATTCAATAATTCTTTCATTGTAGGTTTAAACATTATGCAACCACTTTGGGGCATCCCTAATCATCATCAAAGGTTTTCACAGTACCAAGTGCATGACAACGGGGCACCATGGTCCATGAGTCTTAAATGTGATAAACAAACAAAATAAATAAACAACCTTGTTTAATATATGTATTAATGTTGCCTATGACATTGGCCCAAGTGTGAACATGATTATGATATTGCTTCAAATATGAACAAGAGCATCACCAAAAATCCCAATCATAAAATAAAATAAACTAAAATTTTTATCTAAATATTAATCAATCAGAATTCAATATCTCCCCCACCATAGGTTTAAAACTTACAAAATTTCCACCAAAAAATCCATTCATCAAAGGCTTCCCAACAATATCAAAAGCTTACAACAATTTTGCAAAAAAAGAAAAACTTTTATTTTGCTCAATTTTCCTTTGAATGTTTTTTTCAATATTTGATTATTCTAACATCCTAGGTTTAAACATTATGAAACCACTTTAGTGCACCCCTATTCATTTAAAACTTTCAAAGATAAGTATTGATTTTTGCAAAGTTTATATATTGGAATATTTTTACAACAATATCTCTATTCCAAAACTTATATTTTGAATTTTATGGAAAGAAATACAATTTTTTTTACAAATCATAACTATAATAAGTATTGTGTATTTCATGCACACATTTTTATATTAAAACTTATAAATTGCATTAATGTGTTTCATTGTTTTTGTTTTTGACATGGAATTTTTGTTTAGTTTGTCCACCGCCATTTGTTTCATCTTGAGATGGTATATTACATCTTCAATCATCATATTCCTATAGTTTGTACTTAGAATAATATGGCTCCAATATCTTCATCTTTTGCATAACATTTTGCACTTGAGTTTTATCATTTTGTAATGCCTTCATGGCCCATTCATATATGGCTTGCATCCATTATCTTTTCAACTTTATTTCATTTTTATGTTGAACAACATATTGCAATTCTAACTTTAGTTGTTGAATATGTTTTTACTAACCAACCATTGTATGGTTGAGGTTGATGTTATCCTTCAATAACATTTGACATTAAACCACGTATGAATATGTTATCTTCTTCAACTCTCAATATTTATTATCCTATTGTTTCAAATTTTGTAGCAATGTATCCCTCTCCATTTTGATCTTTTCCAATCCCTCAACATGTATTTTTAGATTACCTCTCCTTTGATTTGCATTGAAGAATTCCATATGTGCTTTGTTTATTTGTTATTCTTTTATTGTAATTTTTTTTCCTTTTACACCTCACGTGTTGCTAATTATTGCTTCAATTGATTTGCCTCTTGAATTACACTTGTAATTGAATTATCATTTGCAACTTATCAACTTTCACTTGATGTTAGTTTGAGCCCATACATCTTCAACATGACGACATGCATTTTTTCACTCTACTAAACCGCTTGTTGGAACATATTATCAACTCTTTGATGTTGTTCAACTTTTTTCCTTATAAAATCTATTATCCCTAGTGTGTGGAGCAATGGAGTTGGCCCCTTGTAGTTATTTTCAAATGACAAACCAAAACTTTTATAGGTTGTAAAATGTGTGTCACCTTCATAAAACCCTATAAAAGACCTTGGGCTATCTTCCTATGGCAACAAATATTTAGGCATTAGATTTACTTTGGTGTTGGTTATGTTATTATGTTTAGTGGTGACAATGGTGGTTCATCAAAACCCAAAGTCAAAAATCTTTCTCTCCTCCTTGGCATGTACTTCCTCCTTTTGTGATATTATGGTTTCATCATTGGTGATCTTGGCCTTTTTGCTTGAAAATGTGGTTGAGTTTATCTTTGGATGTTATACATCTTTGTAATCTAAGGTGGATGTTTTATTACTCCTTGTGTCATCTTCTTTGTTTTGAAAACCACATGCTCATAGTTTGTATCTCATGAAATTGAGTTGATGCCTCTTGTGCAACTCTCTATCTCCTCTTTTGCACTTGTAGATTTGCCCTATTGTGAAGCTCTCTATCTCCTTTTTTCCACTTGTGGATTTGCCCTAGGAGATTGATTGGATGACCTCAAAGGTCTTTTCACCTTTCGCAACCTATCCCTTAACTTTGTGACATTTTGTGGTTTTGATGTAGATTGTTTTCTGGCATGGATATTGTTACCACTTTTAGTATCTTTGGTTGTTGTTTTTTTTGGAAACTAACTCTACATTAGTACTTATATTGCAAGTGCAAAATTTCACATGTCCTTCTTTGAATCCAATTTATTTTTCAATCATTTTGGTTCGAGCCTTAGTCCATCTATCAAGCTCCTTGACCAAATTTTTGAACATGGTCTTAGCCGAATCCACTTCTCCCCTTTGGGGGCTGTCATCATAGAAATTGCCGACGTTGGTTATCAACCAATTTGATAACCTACCCTTAAACATAATCAATGGTTATTGCACACATTTTTGGATAGCCTACATGGCAACCAATATTTAAAATATTGATAACTTGTGTGGTTTGAATTTAAAAAAAAAAACCTACCCATCAATTAAAAAAAAAAGCATTGTTTGGAACAATGTTGACAAGTTCTTCCCTTTTGAAAGAACCTTTGGTCCTTGGTTTGACACTGAAAATATTTTGGTAGGTTCTAGGAGATGTTTTCCTTTCTTTCCTGTAATATTCAATGGGTATCACTAAACAAATTTGAAAAAAACAGGGCAAGTGTTTCAAAAAATGAAATGTTCTGAGGAACAAAATGCCAGCTTGGGCGAGCATTTCATTTATGAAACACCTCCATTTTGTGGATGACAAATTCTGCTCTATAACATTCCATATACAGTACAAATTTTCGGGTAAGCCTTTTAGTCTTTCTGGGAAGTAGAGAAAATTTAAAGTTTATCCAGCCCACAAATCCATGTAAATCCCTTTTTTTGGAAGAGGATAAGATTAAAACTTATCTAGAAAATTAATCAATGTTTGTTTTTGTTTTTGGATGTAGCTTCATGATCCATCATCCTCGAAAATATTTAGCATTAATTGGCATTTGTTTAGAAGCTGTCCAAACAGGAGAAAACTAGCAATATAAAAACCATCCCAAAATTAAAAAACTTTGTCAAAATGTGGCAAAATGTTCTCTAAAATCTGGCGAATTAATTTTCTCATAAAAGGGAATTTTTGAAAGAATTTTCCTTTTAAGTTTCCAAGGTGGCAATTTTGCAGAAAATTTGCCACCAAAAAAAAGCACTGTGATAAATCCATGCAGACTTGGTCAGAGTGAACAAGCACCCACCAGCATATCATCCATCGGATGCCGGTTACAAGTCAGTGGTGGATGAACCTCCACTGAGTTTTACCTTGGTAAACCATTTTGTAGGTCCTATATATTGAGAGATGCATTGATAACCGGAGGGTATGAAGAGAAAGAACTGTGGGGTGTTTCAAACAATGGAATGCCCACCTCAACATGCATTCCGTTTTTTGAAATGCACCCACAAAGAGTGGAAGAAGAAATACAGGATGTCTGCTACTCAACTATACTGAAAAAAGCTTTATGCAGTAAAGAAACCACCTGAGCTAGCTAACAAGGTTAGCTAGGGAAATTCTGGAACCCAACAGAAGACTGTTCCCTGATCACTCACCACCCATCCTTCATGGTGCATGGGTGGGTGTTGGTTCAATCTGGCCACAAACTTATGCAAATATAGCTGGTAAAATATGGCTGACAGCGTCTACAGAGCTGCTCACTGCTCAGTATGTGACCTTGCAAAAATATTTCTCACATCCAAGTTTAGTTTGGCCAATCGCACCCATAAAACTAAAACTGGGATTGCAAATAGGTGGGAGACATCTAGTAGCAAACCACCTGGACCAGGTAATTAAACAGGGAGCAACACTCACTGAGATCATAACAATGACACTCCTCTTCTCTGGCAGCTGTTGTTAGGATATACCTGAGTGCCGAGGTATCAGTGACAAACTGCGCAAGAATGCTGGGCCAAGACCATATTGCTGGAGCGAAACCGGCATGTCTTGAGTTTTCTTGATCCAATTTTAATTTGCAGGGTGACGTCACATATTGAGCACCGGTGGAGTTGCTCTGACAGAGTGGGAAATGGGCACGGTGGGGTGTGAGCTGGCTCTGGGGTGTGATGGATGGCTTAAATGGCCGGGCCGGCCGCCATTACTACACAGTGGGTTGGATAGAGTAGGAGGACGGTGGGTGTTATGGAACGTGGTTGCTAGCTTTTGTTAGTGCTGCCGCCAACTGACATCCGCACTTCCCACGGACGTTGCTGCGTGCCTACATTCTTCCGCTGTACCCACGTACTCGCTTGTGTATTCAAGAATCTGTGTCAGAAGCCAAAGCTGTCTTATGTCAAAATCATCGGCACCAGCAGCTCCTCGCTCTACTCTCCAATACAGCCACTTTTCTTTTTTTTGGCGAATTGTTTTTCAGAATTTTATTTTAGAAAAAAAACGTGAAAATTTTGTGATTGTTACGGATTTTTCCGGATTTTTCGTAATGCAATTAGTTAAATTAGCCACATCTGGATCTAGGCACTTCCTAGGTCGCCACTTGTTGCAGCAATTTTGTAAAAATATATTACAGCTCACCTAGGACAGTCGCCATTTAATGGTAACTAATGTAAGGATCCTTGCCAGTGGACTAAGGGGACAAATTTGAAAAATAAAAATAAATCCTGAACACTATAATGTTCCTTTCTTTCTTTTTCCTCACACTTTTAAGATATTAAAAATTTAGCGAATTTTTCCAAAATAATAGAAAAAATAAAGGAATTTACACTAGAATTAAAGAAATTCCAAAAGTTTTCTCAAAAAAATTGTCGAAAAAGTGACGAATGTTTTGAGAAAGAAATCAGTGCTTTAATATTTTCTCATCAGCGTTTCTTTGGGCTGCGAAGTTTCGCCAAAATGAGAAAAGTAGAAAAAAAAAGAATATTTTGTCACAACATTCCCATTTTTTGGTTAAAATCTTGTCAAAGGTCGAAAATATTTCTTCAAAAAAAATTCTCGCCAGATTTGAACTATGATGTTCAGTTCGGTAACATTTAAAAAGCCTATATAGACAAGTTCTAGAACCCTGTAGCCATTTAATGCTAAATCCGTCTTTGGATACTACTAGCTAGTGATGCAATATCAGAATATTGAAAAAAATATTGCTGCTTCTCATCAGTGCTTTTTTAAAAGGGGATTTCTTACTGCAGTGTAAGTGACGATGGATTGTAAATGGAAGTAGATGTAAAAAAAGTGGTGATTATCCCTATTAAGATTTAGCCAAATCTGGCTATAAGCCAGTTAAGAAGCGCAAAATTTTCAATCATCCTTCTATATTTCTGGCTACTTACTAGACCGTATTATAGCAGTCTGATGATATTTCTTTTTTCTGCCTGAACCCCCTCCCCCCCCACCCCCCCCAAAAAAAAACTTCCTTTTCAAATTTTAGTTTTTTGGGAGTTTTGTGAGGTAAGTGGGTCGGTGATTATCTTTAACAAGAAGTGTCAGCCAAATTTGGCTACAGGTCAGAAATGACATTAGAAAAAAATTAGGATTCTTGCGAATTGTGTTGGTGACATCCTGGAACTTGTTATCTAAACATGGCGACGTTGTAGGTAATTTTTCCAGAAAAATCCTTTGAAGGATTCCCACTGCCATTTTTTAAAAAAAATTCGCCAAGTGACGAAATTTCGCGCCAGAAAATAGTAATAATAATAAAGAACGCTGTTTAAAAAAAGTTTGGGCGGTATTAGTGGGAACATAATGTTGGCTTTTGCTTTTTGTTTGCCAGTTTCCACTAGATTTGTTGTCTGCAATCTTGAGATTCTGATCTTGTTGCTATGTCCTTGGGTTTGTTGGTTTTGTTTGTTGCGAACCTTTTTTTTTCCTTTTGGGTTTTTGGAAGATTTTTTTTTTTTTGGGGGTGAACGGATAGCTGTGACATCAACTGGTGGTGTGTGTACTTTAGGACTAGCGAGAAGTCGCTAGTCACGATGCGCTTATTTCGTGTGCCCAGGTAGTATCCATTCATGGGTACCACTTAGATAACAGAATATGTGATCACAACAACCTAATGGAAAGATGGCAACAAGAAGCAGCACCAGCAATATTGGCGTCGTCCTCAGGATCGACAATTTCTAGAATGGGTCGATGAATCTTAGCTGTGTCGTGAACATTGGCAGTAGTAGTGGTCGTGCAGGCAATGCACCTGCTGCTAGCTGCTGCCATGCAGATTCTTGGGAGGAGTTCCTGATCACGTTGCAGCTGATAGATTGTTGGGGGCTGCTGTTCCTTCTTCATATCGTAGGAAGGATTTTTGAAAGAAGCGCCTCAGATTGTTTTAGAGATTGTTTGCATCAATACTTACCCCAGTTATATGATGACCTCCATGGGTGGCACCCCGTTTTGCTGCTGCAGGTGGCGCCTGCGGCGGCCAGAGGAGACAGTAGTACCAGCACATTGTTGCATTATCATCAGCTTGCTCATCCTAGTTCGTGTGCCTGCGGTTACAGAAGCCACCACGTTGTGGTCTGACGGTAATATGCAGTTACACCTTGAGATCCATGAGTACTAATAAGATAACAGAATCTGTGATCAAAGTTGCCTAATGAAAAAATTGCAGGATTAGGGGGAAGAAGCAGCAGCAGCTGCTGCAATGGCGTCTTCTATATTGTAGATGACTATTTAGATGACTTGAGAGTATACATGTTCAGAATTTTGTCAAGACCCAAAATAAAAATAAAAATTAGGGTTCAGAGAAAGAACAAACGAGTCCTTTTTGCAGAATTTTCTTTTTTTTCATCCACGAACCAACCAACCCTAATGGCATTTGTGGGTTATGTGCATACTTTATTAGTGCACTGCTGAGCTTGACTAAGCTTAATATGAGCTGCCGTTGCCAGTGAAGTTGGGAATTTAATGTATAAGAGGAGAGGAGAAAACAGTCTAGAGAAATGCTGATAATGGACCACAAAAATTATGGTGTTTTGTGCAGTTGCTGCCTTGCAAGGGTTACTAAATGCTTGGAATACAACAGAGGCTCTGGCTGGAAACTGGTCACTGCAATCCGACCCTTGTTGGTCACAATGGCATGGTGTATCATGCCTCCAGGATTCAGTTGTGGCACTGTATGTATAATATAAGATCCACACTTTACTTAGCTGGGATCATCACATAACGCCATTTTTATTGTCTTAGTGTTGGAATGCAGATTAGGTTTAGGGTTTATATAAGAGAGTCATGCTTGGCAAGGTCATGCTCATTTCTGTTCTCATTGAACACTTCACAATTTAATCCATGGTGGCCAGGCGGTTGAGCAATTCTGGTATTGTTGGGAGTCTGCCTCCAGTTATTGGGAGCTTTGTCAACCTTCAATACTTGTAAGTTCCAAAAGAGCTGACATTATGCCTAAAAATAATAGATCTACTGCAAATGTGAATTGATAGCTTGGGTCAATGTTTGAATTTTATTCATAGTACCTCAGAAGGGCTATCTTGACCTTACAATGCAAATTGAGAGCCTGGGTTGATGTTTGAATTTCATAGGGTGTTTTTTTTTCCATAGTACCTTAAAAAGCTATCTTGAGCTTACAATGTGAATTGAGAGCTTGGGTTGATGTTTGAATTTTATAGGGTTTTTTTTGTTCATAGTACCTCAAAAGTGCTACCTTGACCTTACAATGCCAAATGAGAGTTTGGGTTGATGTTTGAATTTCATAGGGCTCCTTTTTGTTCATAGTGCCTCAAAAGGCTATAGATCTTGAGCTTACAATGTGAATAAGAGCTTGGGATGAGAGCTTTGGTTGACATTTGAATTTCATTGCCTTTTGTTCATAGTACCACCTCAAAATGCTATCTTGATACTTTGGCTTCCTGCAAAATACTTTGCCACCATCTTTCAGAAGTTGTGGGTTCATCACAGGAGGAGTTAGTAAGTAGTATTCAAATACTGGCACACAGACAGCCATGTTCTTAGCCAGGTACATTTTTCTGGGTTTGCAGAGAACTAGCAGGGAATCCAAAACTAGGAGGTGCAATCCCAGAGGAGATTGGGAACCTCACTAGTCTGTTTGAGCTGTAAGTACCACAACCCATGCTCTAGACAAGTGGTTTTATTAGCTCCTCATCAAGCCTGTGTTATATATATCTGGAAAACGAGTTTCTTGAAGCCTCTTTACAGTTTGTAACAATTCTTCAAGGATGAACTGTGCTGCTTTTCTGCATGCAGAAAGCTGCCTATAGTGAGTAAGTTGCTCACAGTTTTTGCTTGAATTTTAGCTGACCATGATTGTAGAGCATGACAAGAATTGCTGTTCCAGGCTATATATTGGCTGCCAGTCATCAGACATTTTAAAGTGACATAGTATTTTCTTGTGCAGGGATTTGTCAAACTGTAGCTTTTCTGGATGGATCCCATCATGTCTTGGCAACCTTGTCAATGTGAAACTCATGTATGTGATGACCCAAACTCAATGGAAGATTTTACCATTTTCAGTCCTGGAACAGTACTGTTTTGTGTGTGTGGCTGCAGGCAGGCATGCTTACAGTGCTTATAATTCCAAGTTTTGTGTAGGTTGTGTGAGTTGGCTACTGAGTTGGATAAGGTTATTCTGGCTAATTTGAAAGAAAAGTCTCAACATATGGTACTGTTGGTGGATGGAATTTTTGTTTCAGATATCTGGCCCACAATCAGTTGAGTGGTGAGATTCCTTATACAGTTGGCCTACTGGACAAGCTTTTGCAGCTTTCTCTGGCAAATAATCAGCTCTCAGGCAACATTCCAGTATCGGTGCCTGGTGGTAATTACACTGTTGGTCTCAACAATCTCACATCCTTGCTAATCTTGTAAGTTTTTAATTCTCAACACACACAGCCACAGTCAAATTTGGTTCTTTCATCACTTATAGGTAGTTTTATGTTGAGTGTGATGAGTACACCCATAAAACTCTGTGTATGGACACTTTGTGATTATCTATATGGGCGTTTTACAGAAGCTTTTTTGGTGAAGATTTACACCTAAATGTCACAGGATTAGTGTAATTGGGTGCTTCTTGAAGCAGTTATGGTGTTTTTTTTCTTTTCTTTCCAATCATCAGATTTGTAACTTTAGAACTTCCCATGTGTTGATACAGGCTAGGTGATCAGTACTAGAATGCTGATTTCATGTTACTTAGTGGGAGGTACTTGTTTGACATCACCATACCAGAGATCTCAGTTCCAATCAACTGATTGGAGATATCCCTGCAGCGCTTGGCCAATTGTCCAAACTTTCAACTCTTCTTCTTTCCCAAAATGTGTTGACTGGGTGCATTCCCTGCTCAATCTCACAGCCAGGAGGGAAGCTTGGCCTTGACAACCTCACAGCAATCACACATCTGTAAGACCCACCATGTCAAACTTCGGAGGGTAGTTTTTTTTCTGACTTGTGCTTGACCATGTAAGAGCATCTCCAGAAATGCTCAGTATGTGACCCTGAAAAAATATTTTCATATCCAAGCTTTAGTTATTTACTTTTTTCCAACCCCACCCATTAAAACTAAACCTGGGACTGCAAATAGATGAGAGACTACTAATAGCCAACCTGGACTAATCAAACTATCTAGCCAATCAGAAATGGGGAGCAGTCAATAAACACAATTTGAATATATTTATTAGACTCTTCCAGGGCTTCTCCAAGGCCCTGGAAGATGCGCATTTTTCCAGGTCAGATTAATCTTTCAGTGGATCCACTGGATATGACTGCTGCATCTCATCCCAGATTTCTAGTGCAGGGCTACATACTGAGCACCAGTGGAGATGCTCTAATGCTGTGACAAAGGATGTATATTGACCTGTACCTGTCTTTTGGCACAAAACTTTCGTTTGTTCTTCTCAGATGGGTTGTTCTATAATTGATACCATGTTTGTTGCCTCACAATTTGAGAGGACCTGCAGGGATGCAAGTAACAATTTTTTGAGTGGATCAGTACCAGAATTTCTATTCAGCCTGCCCATTCTTAGTATGCTGTGAGTAATCTCTCTCCTACATTTTTTAATGGCACCACTTTTTTTCTCTCTCTCAGATTTGTATTTATTTTATCAATTTTCCGAATTATTAGTGATTCTAATTATGAGTTCTTTTGGAGGATGAATGTGCAGAAATTTGAGCTCAAATCAGTTTGCAGGAATCTTAGATGGCAACGTCACATGTTCTGTCAACCTTCAAATGTTGTTGGAGAGAAACAACATCACTGGTGTGGTGAACTTTCCATCAGAGTTTCTCAATGCCAAGTGAGATCCTGAAAGTGAACCATTATCTGCCTTGAACCCATCCATCTGTACCAACAAGCTTTCTAATTGATGTCTGAACCCTGGATCCATGGTTGGAATTTCCTTCTGCTTGGAAGAGTGTTGATGGGTTTAGGGTTTAGTTCTTACAATCTGAAATTCTCTTACTGTGATCCATCCGATTCATCCAGTTGGTATCATTGTTGTGCAGGTTGGCAGGGAACCCTGTGTGTGAAAATCAATCCTTCCCACTGGTAGAACTGTGTGACTTCTCCTCACCTGACATAGCTGGACCATTGAGTTGGAATCAGCCAAATGTATGCAATGCTGAAATAGTCTGTCAACAGAACAAGACAGTGGATCCTGCAACATGCAATTGTTCTTATCCTCTGCTCTGTGACATGTACATCCACTGGTCTCTGGTGTTCAGTATGACTGCTCCTCGGTTTGGCCAGTTGAGAATGGAATTCGCAACCCAGTTCAGTCTGAATCTGGACCAAGTTTGGGTCACCCATAGTACTTTCAGAAATGCAGGCCGAACTCAGGTACTGGTGACAGTACTGTTTTTTCCACCTGCACACACATCTTCATGGCCAGCTTCACAGATCACATCCATCCAGATTAGACTACAGAACAGGAACATCTCTCTCACTGGATCATATGAGCCATATGGACTTGTATCTTCAGTACAATTTTCACCGTCAGGAGGAGGTCCAGATGCAGCAAATGGAAAAAAGTTGTACCGGGAGAGAATTACAGCAGCGGTGGTTGTGGGAGCTGTCGCAGCTGCACTGCTAGTGTTCATGATCTTTATGTGCTTAACTGTGTACTGTTGTCGTAAGTGGAGGACTCCACGTCTTCCTTCACTGGACCATGCATCAGGTACCAAGCCTTTCCCTTCACAGTACCCTAAACTTATGTGTGGTTTTTTCTAGTGTTAGATTGCAGACAAGTTCAACTGCAATAATTTTGAGTGAGTTACAAAGCTTCCTGGAGATGACCCAAATGGGGTTTCCAGATGAGTCTAAACCAGTACTGTGTGTATGGGTATTTGATTTTGTTCATAACCCCCTGGTTCCAGTTTCTCGGAAATTTAAAAAATTCACAGAAGTGTCCATCCTGGTAGCAACCCAGATTCCCCTATTGTTGTTGTTCTGTTTGCTGTTTTTTGTCAACAATGTTCGGATGTTTGGTTGATTTTGGGACTGTGCTGTTCTTTGTTGTGCCAGAAATGTTTGACCTAAACTGTCATCAACAACAACAACCACCACCATGTGTCCTTATATCCTATGAGGAACTTAAGGCTGCGACCAAAAATTTCCATCATGGAAACAAGATTGGAGAAGGGATTTTTGGCACTGTATATAAGGTACATTTGCCAAGGAAAAAAATTGTGGTGATCCACAATAATGCAATACCCTACTACCTTGGCAGATACAACACTGATTTATTATTTTCAGAAATGTTGAAATTTTCACCAAAAAAAGTTTTCAAATAAAAAAACTTGTGAAGGAAAAAATTGTATTTGTTGAAATGAAAATTTCAAAATTAATTAATTATTCAACAAACATGTGTTGAAGCTGTCTAGGTACCATGGTATTTATCCAAATTTTAGTAACATGGTTTTTTTCCACTGTCACTCAATCCTTTAATCAAAGTTGGATGGATCCTTGCAGGGAATGTTACGAGATGGCACTGAAGTAGCAATTACACAACTGCCCTCAAAATCATCTCAAGATGATGAACATTTTTTGGATGAAGTTCAGCTGATTGCAAGAATGCAGCATAAGAACCTTGTGAGATTACAAGGCTGTGCTTTGAGTGGTAAACATCGGCTTTTGGTGTATGAGTATCTGGAGAACAGAAACCTCGATCAAGTCCTATTTGGTAGTAGTGCATCCATCTCTCCTGAAACCATTTTGGTTTGAAGATTTTTTTTTTTAAATTATAATTTTATCAGTTTGGCTAAAGAGTATATTTGCCACTCATCACTAATTAAAGTTTTTGCATGGTTGTCAAAAAACACAGGAAGATGCAAAATCGTCAAATTTGTGTTTTTAACGATTTCCTCAGTGATTTATTAATTTTTTGGCAAAATTTTGCAACATGGCAACTAAAAAATGGGCCTTGCAACAAGCACAAAGGCTTTTTGACCCTTTGCTGCTGCATTATCAGGACATATATTTTTTGAAGTTGCCATATTTATGCAACAGGTTGTAGCATGTTGCCAAACTGTTGTGGATGCAGGTCCAATAAGGTCGATTGTATTGGAGTGGCCAATCCGGTACAATATAGCAGTCGGGATTGCAAACGGGCTGGCGTATCTACATGGAAAGTTGCATTCATACCTTGTCCATGGTGATATCAAAGCAAGTACTGTTGTTGTAGACAAGTACCTTGAGCCTAAAATTGCTGACTTTGGCTGGGCAAAGATTTGTCAAACTGATGAGAAAAAGGTCCACACCCGAATTGAAGGCAAGCGGTATGGCAACACAGCTTTTACCTGGGCTCAAAAGTTGCAGTAAACTAAATAATTGGTTTGTTGTGCTTTTCCAACAGTTTTGGACTGGTTGGTTTGGGTCTCCTGATTTTATTTTTCCCAGTTGCAGATATCTCATTGCATCTGGAATCTCTACTATAGAATGAAATGAAGCTTATGTGTGTTGTACTTAATGGGACCTTTTTGTTGTTTGCTTTGTGAAAGGGGCTACGTTGCACCAGAGTATGCATTACATGGACAACTGACAGCAAAAGCAGATGTCTTTAGTTTTGGGATTGTTGCTTTGGAGCTAGTTAGTGGCCGGCAAAACATGAACCCCAAGCTTCCTCAAAACCAACAATACCTTCTTTCATGGGTATTGTAATTTTGTATTCTACCTTATGTATTTTCATGGATATATGAAGCTTTTGATTGATGTTGCTGAGAATTTTTTGCAGTTTCTTCTTGCCTGACTCACATTTCTCTTGCTGTAATATTCACTTTGATGTATATATGGCAAACTGAGATTTGTGGGAAAACTCTTTCTTTCAAAACAACTAGCATTAAGAAAGAGCTTGCATTAGGGTTTGGGGTTTCCTGATTATTCCTGAGTTTTAGGGTGCTGTAATTATTCAGTATGCAGCATTTTGAAGAACTCAAAAGCATTGACATTGATAATAATGATGACTGCAGGCCTGGCAATTGTGGGAGGAAAATAGGATACTGGAGCTGGTGGATCCAAAGGTCAAGGACAACTGTGATGAGGACCAAGTTTTGTTACTCATCCAAGTGGCGTTGTTGTGTTCACAAGATACACCAGCATCACGTCCAAATATGATGCAAGTCGTATCCATACTCTCCGGTGGGGATATGGAAGCTGCTGAGATCCCAGTGAGACCTGCATTTTTGGGATTAGGCACTGCTGAAGCTAACCCTAGGCCAAGTACTAGACCCAGTTCCCTTACCACATGGAAGTGAAAGATGTAGCATTTAAAGTCCATTGTTGATACCAATTTTATGTTTTAGGGTTTAGGGTTGGGAATTTTAGTTGTGTAGAAGATGTTGCTCCTGATGTTTTCACCTCTGTGTTTCGTCCATTACCCACCATCCATGTAAGTTGTATACTTGTCCTTAGTAGAGTCAACAAGAGCTTGAAAAAAGTGCATTAAGAGTGCTGCTTTCTAAGATCGAAACTGTGATCCAGGATGACTAATCTTAGAATCAAATGCTCAAGGTATTATTAGTCCCAGAGCTCTCAAATGGGAAAAAGTGACAGTTTTGATTAAAGGTTTCAGTGCTTTACAATATTTTCACTTTTCCTTCTTGTACATCCCTATTTGCACAGTGAAGAAAATAGCAAATGCACAATGGAAATTTCATTTGATTTGTTTGGAGGCTCAGCATGTTAGTCATGCCATCCTGGTTGTAATTAACACCACCCTCCCTCCAAAAACTAGTTCAATAGTGGTTTAGGGTTTTTTACACCCATGCCTTACTGCTGCTTCTACTACTGCAAGTCCCATTGAAGCATTAATCACAATCTAGTTGTATTGAAAATTCCTTCACCCAGATTTAAACTATTTTTTTCTTTTTTGATATGTTTGTTGGTTTCATCCAATTTTACAGTACATACAGTTTTCAATGCTAATGGATTGGTTTAAAATGAAAAGATTTGGACCTATTTGGGCATGTGTGATTGTTGAGCTGAATCTCGTTCTCAAATCATGTTGACAGGATGAAGCAGTCTCCTTCCTGTCATTACCTTTCTCTAATAGCAAGCCTGTAACATAAGCATCTCATTTAGTACTCATCCATGGCTTGCTCCAATGGTGGATCCATCTCGCGGGCTGCACCACCAAAACCCACTAAATATTTCAAGGGAATTTTACAAGCCCCAATGGCAAACTCATCATCACCTAAAAAGGATAGGAAGGAACCCAATTGAGACTGCAGCAATATTTTTTTAAGAGAATTTACAAGCCCCAACAAACTTATAATGACCTAGAAACTTGGTGATTTGGGGCTGGGTAAGTACCCCTTTTCTCTTGAACTTGCAGCTCATGCCACTCTTGCATTATTGAACAACAGCAACAGTATACATGTGCACAATAGTCTCCACATGCATCACCCTATATATCCCCCAAAACCCACTCTTTTGTGTTACATTTCCTGCATGGCATAGTGCTTCTTTCTCAGAGCTCAGTCTAGAACTCAGATGAATACACATATAAGTAAATGCAGCTCCTGGAAAAAAAAGAGGGATGATCAAAACTCACCTCAATGTTGAAGCGCTTCCGTACTTTGCGGCGGATGCAACATGTGTAGCAATAGCAACCCCCATACAAGGCATGAAATGCCAAATCATTGCATGCCCGAGCCTGAGCTACACCCCCCAAAACCTCCCATCCCCCCTTTGTCCCATCAATACACCAATTTGGAAGCTAATCAAATTGGTGCATGAAAAGCCTTGGTCCCGAATTGTGAGTGATTGGTTTCACAGTGAGCTACTGCAACCCATAATAGATTTTTCTTCAAAACATTGAAATAAACCCCACACATTTGGGAAGAAAAAGAACGGGGGCAAAATGGATCATTTGTTTCAAAAGGAAAAGTAAGATCATGTAACAAGTAGCCAAGTCTACATTCAGAATGCAAAATTGACAATCAATTGAGAGCAATTTACAGTGAGTAGTAATGAATGAGACTCACAAATTTCTCCATCAGAAACAGAAGTAGCAATGAGGGTGAATGTGTCACATGGGGAACAAAAAACTTTTATACCTATTGCACCACCACCCACCACCCCATGCATGATTCAATGGCGATCATAATGTATTCTAAACACAAAGTGATGGACGCATCCTAGAAGCTTCATGGCATACAAACTCCCCTAAATGAACAAATCATCACTCACATTTTAGGGTTGAGAGTTTCTCATGTCATCTCTTTTCCTAAGCATCACAGAATTTCAAAACTATATATATATATATAAATCTCCTTGTTGTATCTGGTAGTTAGCAGAGTTTGCAAACATAGGGAGAGAACATGAAGAAGAAAAGAACCAACCCAAAAGTGAAGGGGAAACAAACATACAGAGGCAAGGCTGGAAGCAGCATGCAAACAGGTTTTGGTCCCAATCTTCAATCTCATTGTTGTAATGACTAGTCACACTACCCAACGGTGACGATGGGTATGAACCCAGGTTCTTCCCATCCAACATCCTTTGTTGAGATGGGTGCAATTGCTCTCCTTTCCTGCAAATTGTTTTGGGGTGTAAACTTGCAAAGTTTAACATGCTGGCTTTTCCATTTCCCATCATCCACTACATGACAAAAGAGGACACCACTCCTCTAATGGCAATGCTCAACAAATTTTATGTGGGCTGTGGGTTTTCATCCTAGGAAGACAGATCAATATTCACATGGGATTGGTTACTGTAAAATCTAGTGATGAAAAGTGGAACACACACCTCTGGATGGGTTTAGTAGAATCTCATACTCCATTAACATGACCATCACACCATTTTTCTTCAAACTGAAAAATTCAACAAAACACAGACACAAAAAAGAGATTTGATGGGGATCATAAGGTTCAATGCTGCATACAAAGAATTGTTAGGATGTGACATGTTGCGCAGTTTTGTTTCCTTCACGACTTTGTGCCTCCTCTCACCTCTCCTGTCAGCTGCTGCTGCGTCTGTTGATTTTGGTGATGCACCAGCTGCCTCGAGTATTGCAGGATCCACAGCAGCAGTTTCCGTAAAATCAATGAGGTGCTCAATTACATCACACTGCTCAAGTTCCATACATGCCTGGCACAGAAACCAACCAACCCAACTTTGAACTCAAAACATTATCAATTGAGCTGCCAACTGCAAAAATCTCTTGAAATTGAAGGGTTTTGCAGTAGTTTCAAGCTAATAAGAACAAACAACATGGTCTGAATCATTAAAGATTTTGTGTCCCTAGTAATTCAAATGCATCATGTATGATGTAATGCACTCGCTTGTTACATATGTGGTGGATGGGTGGTCATGAAAAATCTGGTGGAGGGTTGGTTGTTGAAGGGTCATGGGAAAGAAAGATTTTTTATTCCCTCACCCGCATGTAATCAAGCTCTTTTCGTAATTTGGAATTTTCTTCTCGCAATGCTTGATCAATGGAGTAGCCTGGATACCGTCTTGACAACTGATGGGATACACGCATTGAGTCGCTTCTAGAGCGCTCAGATTTCAGCAAAGTTTCTTGCACCTTCATCTCATCCTCCTCTAGTGTGTAAAGCCGCCGGTCTCTCTCTATCGCCCTCAGTCGATCCTGTACACAACAATCATAGGCAAATAGATGACAAATAGATGGAAAATCTTTATCTTTGTGAATTCAATGCAAAAACATTAGCAGTACTAGTTTGCAAATAATATGCAGATCAAGTTTCTACACTTGGTTCACAAAACACCACCAGTATATCAAAACATGGCATCCATGACTAGTCCTATATAACAACTACACCTGGCATAAACAACAAAAAAATTGACTAAAAAATGGCATAAGTGATAGGTCCAATTCAACTACAATCAAAAGGGAAATTGAACTAGTTGTAAAAACCATGTTTTACTGTAGTGCTTTGAAAGAATTTGTGCATGGATAGAAGAGCTGATCTAAGGGATGCATGCATGCACTCACTAGAGCTTTGATCATAGTAATGCAAGGAGATTTTGAGATTTCTGGAGTAAATCTGAGAGCTTTCAAAGATTGGGTGTCCAAGATGATGGGTGGGTAGGAGATGATGAAAGGAGAAAAGTGGAAAAGATGAATGTTGTGCTCACCCTGCTGGTTTCTACAAGGGAGATGAGGGGAATGAGCTTCAGGTATCGGTCAATCTCATCCTGATAATCTCTGAACTTGGTCACATAAACCCAGCCCATGGCCACCAAGTACAAGTAGCTCTTGTCCCTGCAGCTCTCCACAAGGATGACAGCTTTGCGCAGAGCCTGCTCCAGAAGCTCCAGAGGCTCTCGACACTCAGGCCGCCTCTTGAGGTCTGTCAGGTTGAGCTGCTCCAACAAACCACTGATGAGCTTCAAATGCTGTGCAAATTGACGGCAATTCTTTTTGTGCATGCGAGCATTGTTGGCAGCTTTGATGACCATGGCTATCAGCTGGATTGCATTCACTCCTGTCAACTGCCCCACATTTGCTATGTCCCCCACTGCCACCCATGATGCCCAATTGAAGAACCCCGCCATGATCCCACACTCTTTGTTTTGTTTTACAAGCTACTGTACTCCACCCCAAAAAAAAAAAAAAAAAAAAAAACAAAAAAATTAAAGTTTTCCCTTTTTTTGCCCTTCAGAAATCAGCCCCCCCCACCTTCCCTTCCCCTTTTTCCACCTCCCCCCCATTTCAAGCGCATGAAAATGCAAACCAAACTTGTCAG
>Ga0116228_10000778_pt1 | contig 24987 bp, 22 predicted proteins | sample S1TSphfallax_2_FD_89694 | JGI IMG/M metagenome (GOLD analysis project Ga0116228, IMG submission 89694) | Host-associated microbial communities from peat moss isolated from Minnesota, USA - S1T2_Fc - Sphagnum fallax MG | ecosystem: Host-associated > Plants > Peat moss > Unclassified | place...
GAGTTGAAGCTTTTCCAAAAACAAAATATTTTTTGTTTCATATTCCATCAAAACTCAATGTGTTACAATCAATCCCTCTCTTCTTCTTCCCAAAAGACAATCATTTAAAAAAACAATCCTATGATCTATTCAAAGTCAAATGGTGATAAAAACTATGTAAACTAGTTAGTAATTCCTAGAACAATAACTAGGTAAGTAAATGGATAATAATTAACTATTACAATAAATAATTACTCCTTTATTAGCTACAAGGTTGTGGAAATAGAAACCTACACCTTAAAATGAAATAGTAAAAAAACTAAAAGCTTGAAAGCAACAAGCTTGAACACCTTGCAACACATGTGGAGATAGTCACTTACACCTATCCACCTTAACAACAAGAAAACCAAAACCTTCAAAGCAATAAGCTACAAGATAAGAACTCTCAAAACAAGAACACTCACCTCAAAACCCTAACAACAAGAAAATCACAAGCTTGTAGGTAGCAAGCTTGAGTATGATGTAAGGCTATAGAAATAGTCATTCACATCTCAAAACCCTAATCAAAATAACCAAAAGTTTGAAGGAGTAAACTTCAACAAGTTGCAAAACAAGTTGTGCAAACAATTGATTACACCTAAAACCCCGACAACAAGAAAGTGAAAAGCTTGAAGAACCAAGTTATTTCTTACACAACAATTTCAAAAAGAAAACATGTGATGTGGCCTTGGTGAAAAATACAACCTCCCCGTGGAAAGTTCATTGTTCTTCAAGGAAGTTGGCCTTTCCCCAAGGGACAATCATGTCCCTAGGGAAAAGGAGTTTAAATTGCCTCAAGGAACAACTTCAACCTTTTTTTTGTTGGGAACAATCATGCCCTCGGGAAGGAACTTAAGTTGCCCCAAAGAGCAACCATTTGTTCAGGAGAAAGGTCTTAAGTTGCTCATGAGAGTAGCCATATTTTTTGGGGAACAAATGTGTCCAATTTTTTTGTTGATTATAACTTTTGCATATGAATCTTGATTGAAGTGTTTCTAACTTCAAAATTGTAGCTCTCCTCAAAAAATTTCCAATGATAGTTCAAAAGATTATATAAAAACAATTATGATATTACTATGATTGCAAAAAGATTTAAGAACATATGTTTCTTGAAAAAATTGGGCCTTTCCCAAGGGAAAGTACATTGTTTTGTGAAGAAGGTGCCCTTCTCCTTGGGGAATTGCCATATCTTCCAAATCTTCTAGCAATCACAATCATCTCATTTTTGTGCTTATATGCTCATGACCTATCATTGAAAAGGTCTCAAGGAGAGTTAAAACTTTGTAGTTGGAAGCACTTTAGCATAACTCATATGTAAAAAGTATGATCGCACAAAGTTTTAGACATATTTGTTCCATGGGGGAACATTGTTGCTCCCTTCACTTTATCGATGAAAACTATGATCATGTATGAAATTGGTGGCTACTTAAATGGAGAGTAGGTTTGTGGTTTTCTATTTTTTCAATGATGGTTCAACCACTTTTTGACGTTGTTGCATTTTTTGTTTCCAACTATTTGTTCCTAAAATTTTTTTTTCAATTTTCATGCCAAATTATAATGTAAATTTATTTTTCCAATAATGATTCCACTATGATATCTTATCTTTTTATTCTTTGATGAATTTTGAGTCAATTAAAGTGATATAAAATGTTGCATTTGCATGTGTTTAATTTGCAAATGATATTTGGTTATAGTTTCTTCTTTCACCCACCCAACAAGATCCCACAACTCCCATAGATAATGTAAAAGTTATTTATTTTGCTTGGGGTTAAACAATGTGTTGTGATAATTTGATCCTTTTGTGAGAGCACCCCATTGAATGTCTTTTATGTTGATGATATGTTTATGTTCCCCAATGTGTCATCGAAATGTTGTGGAATCCAAAAATGCAGTGTTGGAAGTAGATAAGTAAATGTATTTATCATATTTGCATTGATGTGGTGCACATTAAACCCACATTCAAAGCCACATTCAAAGCTTCAATAACAAGCTTTTAAGTCCCAAAATTTTGTTTGTGAAATAAGGGGCATCAACAATATGGTCAAACATGAACCTTGATTCAAGTTGGCAACTTATTACTTCTACAAAGATTCAAAAGAAAATAGTAGAATTCATTTTTGAACTATCATGATACCCAAAAGTCATTATGCCCATGCTTATAACTATTTCCTTGGGTCACATAAAGGTTGCACCTAAACTTTGTTTAAGGTTCAGGGTTTAGGGTTTAGTTTAACAAAACTATCCCTCACCAACCAAGTTATTTGACAATAACTTTTGAAACAACAACTCAAGTAAACATACTCCCAATTTGCCCAAACCATAATACAACCCAAAATATGAGACCTAACATTTATTTTTGCATGATCAAATCTTAAGAGTAATATTTGCACATAGATTAATATTTCCAATGCTTAAAAAAATGCACATTTGTTATGTTATTAAGTTGTGCCATCTTCATCATCCCCTAGCCTTTGAAGCTCTTTGCTTGGCAATATTACATCTATTCCAAAGAGTGCAATTGTATCCACTAATGTTATGTTGTTGGGCATTTTTTGTATAACCAACAGTGTGCCAATTCCAATTACATTATCAACCATGGGAACAAGTTCATTGATGTCTTCAAATACCATGTGCTTTGCCCTTGGTTCCTTATGCAAAACAACCCTCCACCATGGTTATGTATCATCCTTGGAGTAAAAAACTTGTTGAATTTGACTAGGGAACACATAACTTGGTTCTAAATCATTAACTTTTAGGGCACCAAAAAGGTTAGCAAAAATACATCTTTGTCACGTTTATAAGCAAGGTTGCCCCATCCATCAAAACCATTATTCACCTAGTCACATCTAAATAATATTACTAAATTGAAGCTGGAAAGTCAATATAAATTATTACTTTTAGTACCCCAACATATTGGATGGGCCAAAATACAATCTTGTCATGATTCGCTTGTTGTTGCAAGAAATTAATGCCACACACAATCATATGTTGACATTGTGTTAACATTATCAACTCCAATAACCCTATAATGATTGCCATATGCCATAATTTTGTTGTAATTCAATGGTAAGAAGTCCGGTTTTATTGACAAGTAATATGCATCCATGTTTTCAAGTGGGTCACCTCTTGCAATCTGAACCTAGATTGCCTCCCTCAACCAAGTTGTTAAATCTTGCACCTATTCCAACTCTACAAGATATTCAACAACTCTTCCTAGCTTGTTTGCATCTTGCAACCATTGTTGTTCAAGTTGTACACATAAAGCAAACACTCAAGCGACCTCTTGTCCATGCCTCATGTACCAAGACTATAAAATTCAGTAGGAAGTTCATATAAATACTACCAGGAACAATTTATTGCTCATAAGCAATATGGAATGTCATAGTCAGTAGTTGGGCTTTAGTCTTAAGTAATACTAAAATTCAACCACATATGACATGATATATTCCAAAATTCTATTTATAAAGTAAGGTGTACATATTGAACTCATTTTTCTAGTTGTTTTACTAGGAACATTCTATTGTTCCTACCTAGGACCAAACTTTAGCGAATGTGCTAGCTTTAATTAACCCTAACACCAAAGATGTGAGCTACATGTGGATGAATTCATAAACTACAATGTTGTTTCTAAGGTAAAGCATACATACTCAACCCAAGGGACCAAAAAACAACATTGTTCAACACATAATTATGTGCAAATCTTGAATTGATTATGACAATTGAAATTTCTCTCCAACGCCTTCAAGCACTTCACCATTGATCCTTAGTTCTTTGTCTACATCCCATACGTGGCACCTTACATGTTTAAACTATTGCATATATTTTGTCATGAAACTTAATGTTCCATCCAATAGATGACCTAAAGCCATTGAAGCTTTAGGCCTTGCACAATTACGAACATATTTCTTGAATGTACCCATTGTTCACTCAATTGGATACAACCATTTATTATGCACCAGCTCGCATATTATCTAGCTCCTCAACCACATGCAACATTAAGTGAATCATGACTTTAAAAAATGTTTTTAGCATCTCTCATTCCAAATGACTCAATGTGATAGCCACATCTTTTCTAAGGGATGGTAGGTCATTAAGGTCCCATACCTTTGTGCATAGGTTGTGAAACATTTGATTAAGATGCATAATGCTTACCTAGACATGGGGGTCAGAGCTTGTAAATTTCCTAGTATGGCATCAAATCAATCCTCTCAAGGCTAGTGGCAAAATCCGTTGCATCAATACATATATGCCAATCATGACTTTTCATGTAGCCAATTTTTTTGTCTGTAATGTGTTTTGCAAATGCACCAGAATAATATGTTGGAACTTTCAAGGAAGTTAATATGTTCATGAATGTTTGAAGTTCATTAGCTTTTAGTACATATGGTGCAATTGGTTGCAAGATCTTTCTTGGCTTGTGTGAACCCCAAAATTAGTGATTAGGTTATATATGTTGTAATTTGGTATTAATTTCATTGGTAAATGATTATAATTTAGTAAATTTCCAACAAATAGATGTTAAATAAATTGAAATAAGGAATGAATATTTAATTAATTGAGATCATGGTAAACTTGCTTTAATTATTTTTACCAAGATTAGATGGAATCATAGTCAATTTTGGGAAGATTAGTTAAGTGGATTAAACTAAACAAAATCATATTAAATATGTGGAACAATGCAAGTAGGAAGCTTTGAGTAATAAAAAAAGCAATGATGCTAGTTTATTGAAAAGTAAACAATGATGTTAATTAAGGCTACAATGAGTCACAAGTAGGCTTAGAGATTAGACATCTTCAATTATGGTGTTACAAAGTTGTTACAAACTTGGTAGGTGTTCTAGAAGAAAATGTTCTTCTACTTCTAAACCACTAACATCAAATTTCATTTTATAACTACAAAAACTCTAGGATATAGTGCATAATGTGAGCAAAAAATTTGGCCTTGTGCTTTGCTTCAAGAAGCATTGAACCTCGTAATTAATGATAATGCCCAATGCCAAGAACTACAAACCACATTAACATTGTAGTTTCATCGCCTTCAAAGACACTTTCAAACATGATCTCAGGTTTGTCAATTGTAGCTAGTTTGACTTCCAAAAGCAACACTAAGGAATGCATGTCAATTCCCAACTTGTGGTGCCAAGGTCAAGTGATGCATTCGAATTTGACTCAAGGGTGCACTCTACATCCACTCATTTCCTTCTTTGGGCCTAGGCACTTGCAGAGATTCAACCCCAATGAAGGTTCAAAAGATTCTTTGATGACTTGAACGATTTGAGCCTCACATGATTTTGAACTACATCACACCATAACTTCAATAGTGATGCTTGTGGTTAGAAAAAACACTTAAGTACTTGAGATGTTAAGTTGTTAAAAAATGGCGGGTGGTTGAATTGTAACATTGTGTGAATTATTTTCATAATTAAAACATAATCTTTTTCCTGTTAGATGGATGATTGAGTCTTTAGAAGAATTAACCATGATGAAATTCATGGTTATCATAAAAAATTAAAAGGGGTCAAATGTGTGAAATAGGATGGTGCATTACATGGAAAAATGATTAGGTAAAGGATAGTAAAAGGGGTTTAGGAAAAAGGTAGTTTTCATCCGAATGAAAATTTTCACCTCAATCATCCAAGGGTGAAAAAGTTTATCATGATCAAAATTGGATGGAAGATTATCATCTTCATGCAATTGGTGGAGGGGTTAAAGGATGGACCTCCTTCAATCTTCATTAGTCCATCAAAATCAAAGGAATAATTGATTGGGGGAGAAACCAAGGAAAGGATTTACCCTTGTTCTCATTGGTCAAAAAAGAAATGCCAATCATGGTATGTGAAGGGAAAATGGTGTGGCCCATTTAAGATGGAAAAAGGAAATTCTTTTGGTGATGCAAAATGATGAATTTTCATCCAACCTTATGGATGATGGTTCAAGATTAGAGGATGAAGGGGGACAAATCTAGATGTGGAAGAGGGAACAAACAATTCCATTGCATAAGGAAATCTCATGTTGGGTTGATTGGTGGATGAACTATCCCCTCCAATTATCATTTAATCAAAGATTGGAAGAAGGCCATTGATTGATGAGGGAGAATTACAAAGGATTGTTGCATTTTCATTTGCCAAGACAAGAGGCTCACCTTGGAAAATGGAAGGTTCCTTGAAGAGGAAAAAAATCACACTTGCATGAAAATTGAAATGTATGTGATGTGAAAACCATAGGAAAAGGTAGCCAACAACACAAGAATCAAGTGATAGAATTAAGAGAACAATAGAAAAATAGGTGAGAATATGAAATGAAATGAAGAAAAAAATAAAATGATTAGACAACCATAACAAGGTATGGAAAGTCTTAGAGTTTAGATTGCATTGAAAATTTAGGCATGATTTATTGAGGAATTGAGGAAGTTTACTAGCTTTATAGACCTCAATTTGAGTATTTAGAGGAGTTATAAGAGCTAGAAATGAACCAAGTCTAAAACTGTCAAACAATCTTTGGATTTTTATTTCCAATTATTATATTTCTTTGATCCACCATTGGATCAACTTGAAATTTGGAAGTAGTATTAGGAATAAAAACCAATGAATCATTCCTCCAAGTTTCAACAAGATTGGAGCACATAGTTGAGAGAAATTGTGCAAGGAATGAATTGGGGTCAATTCAATAACAACTTAACAAAACACTAACCACCTTGAAAAGTCACATTTGCCTTCTCCTTCCTTGTTTTGAATTCATAATTTGTTGACAAGAGTTTAACAAGGTAAAATTAAGTGTGGAGGGTTTCAGAGTGATCAATTAAAGATTGTAGAATCAATGCACCAAAGATTTAAAGGGGTTAAAATTGGATAGCATGTCATTCTGATTCCAATTTTTTTAATCACATTGTTAAATTCCCATTGGAATTTGGGATTGCTTTTAGGCTACAAGTCTTTAGGCCCTTATGATTTTCATATCAATATAATGTAGAACCTATAACTAATAATCTTTTGATCATGATGGAATTATTATGATTATATATGTGAACTTGATTTTTATGTTTCTGGTTGTAAACTTAAGCTCCATAATCAAAGACCATTAGGTCCAAACACTATTAACTAAATCATAATTCGTGTGTCAAATTTGAAACCAACTAGCACCACCTTGAACCTATTTTAAAATATTGTCAAGCCTTAAACCTAAGGTGAAAATAGTAAGTCATAGCTTAATAGGATTTCGTTTTAGCCATAATTGTTCCCAAATCCCATAGACCTCCATATTTTGACCAACTTTAAATGTGTCCTAACCAAATATGGATTTGATCAAACTTTGGTAGACATTTTTTTCAATGTGCATTACATAAAATATGTGTTTGATCAACACATGTTGCAAGTTTCACACAAGTTTCACACCATTGCCCCCTTGCTTTAACTAATACCCCACATCCCACCTTGTATCACATAAAAGAGGGTTGTTGAAAATAATCCATTCAACCTACTCATAGTGTACTCACTCATGTTTTTGATTTTGCATCTTGAACGTCATTAAGTTTTTAAAATCTTGTTACAAGAATCCACTCAATGCTTGAAACTATCCATAACAAAACTTTTGTAATTTGTAAAACATACCTCACAATATGGCAAATGGAACAAACGCATTATCACTTCACCCCAAATGATCGAAATGGACAACCTTTTGCACCTAATACATTGCCAATATCCACCCATTATTTTATGCTTCATTGATGCACCTCCAAACTCCTCAATGGACTCAACCACAAATCCAAAGGTGAAAACAACGGAAGGGTAAGGAGTTGGGGCACGCTTCTTGGCTTACAACACTTTGGGGGTAGAGGGGTATGTTGGAGCTTCGGGATGGGGACTAGGATGAATGAAAAATGGGTACATTATTCACACGAACGTACACAAACCAAACAACAAGTTGGTTAGTGTGTAGTTGGAGCACTTTTGGTGCATGGATAAGCCGCGGGCAAACACAAATTCACAAGATTCACCATGGCCTGAACTTGGAGGAAGCCACCGCCTTCCCCCCTTAAAATATTTTCTATGTTTGGCCACAAGGCTTGCACCCAAAGATCATTTTGTCCTGATATTCCCAAGTTGAGAGTCTCGAAATTCCTGAAATTGGGACTCTCGCAACTTTGGAGGCCCATAACTTCTTGTGTAGACCTATGAATGAGGTGAGGTTTGAAAAAAAATTGTAGCCTTCATCAAGAATTTTCCAACAGTATGTGACATGCCACCTGCACATAAGTAAATCAAGGCGATTTATGACTTTTAATGGTCGGGAGTCAAATCGCCAATTTGACTCTTGGCCTTTCTTTTGGCCATAACTTATGTTTAAAATACCCAAATGAGCCATGCAAACCCATTTTAGACATTTCAGTCTTAAAAGCTTTCCAATGGTATAAAGAACTTTTCAATTCAATAAGTTTTGACCCCTACGATCACCCTTTGAAGATTCAAAAATCCATTGGGACTCCAACTCCCAAAGTGGGAACTCACTTGGGAGTGTGGGGGTTCATTCCCTCACACTCTCCTACACTCCCATGAGCATGAAATGTGACTCCCAAACTTCACTATTGGCTTACACCTTTGCAAGCCTTTGATTTGGTCACGAGCCCAAGGTTAGGGTTGCAACATTCATGCTTATTATATTTTTTTTGTTATTGTTGTCCATAACCTCCCCCAAAGTTCTTCAAACCCATTAAAATGTCTTGCACTTAGGTGTTTCCTATATGGATGATTCCTCTGAAGCCACTTTCAAGAACCTTAAAAAATAACCTTCCCCAATTATTTAAATCATTTGGACACAATGCTTGTTTCACAAGGGGGGCAAGCCTTACACCACTGGTGTTGACAACTAAATATAATCTTAAATCTAGGAAAATAATGGATTGTCCATGTTAGCATTGTTCTCAACATGAATTGTCTCCTTGTTATCAGTTTCAGTACATCAACCCCAACCACCCATTCCATAAATCTATAAGGTTTTCCAACAAGGGTGCCAAATAAACATCAAAATTATTATTTCTCACAAAATTTGGGCCAAATTATTAATGAAAGTAATATGAAAAACCTTTTTGTTAGTAACCACGGTGGCATGTTATAGTTTAGAAGCAAAATTGGCAAGGTGACCAATTGTTGGACTTTTTCCCAAAGGGATTAAAACCATTTGTAGCAAGACCAAGCTTAATATTCCTCACTTCAATTGCAAATTCTAGCCATGTGGTGTCAATGTGCTTCCATGCCTTGCTATCAGGTGCATGTTTAATTTTTCCATTTGTAAATTCATTTCTTACATGCCATGTAATGAGCTTCGAGGTTTGTGGAGCTCAATACATTCACAATAGGCGGGCAACCAATGGGAAGTGACACAACACCTTAATTGCCACTTGTGACTTACCAAACATCTTATATCGAGTAGATCCACATTTTGGACATGCTACCAACACCTCATATTGCTTCTGGAACAAAACGCATCTATGTTTTCGTACTTAAGGCCAACCTTGCTAATAAACATTTTTGCTTGATACATATTTGATGGTAAACAATTATCCCTAGGAAATAAGTGCTTAAGAAGTAGGGCTAGCAACTCATTAAAACTTTTACTCGAAACACCATGGACTTGGCACACATTCATTAACAACATTGTTACATGGACTTGGCACACATTCATCAACAACATTGTTGCTGCAAGTTTGGTTGAATGGGCACCTTGGTACAACACTTGTCATGCCTCTTGCAATGCATCTACTTCAACAAATATCATGTCTTCATATGTTATAGATGCCTTTTACTATTTTAACCATTCATCTTCTATAACAATTTCATTGCCAACCACATTTTCATATGTGGGAATGTTCTTAGGTAAGCTTGCCAATTCCTCCATCACATAATAAATATCGTGCATTATTTGTACTTCATCAAGAACCATCAAAAGAATCAAGCTAAACATTAGATGAATTAAAAATATAAAGGTAACAACTTGGGTTGATAATATTAAAAGACGACGCCCTCCAAACATTTATTTATATTATCTAATGGAATATTTTGAAAGTTCATCAACCTTTCAAAAAGTTTTGCTAATTAACATTTTTATAAACATTTATTAAATAACCTTTTAGAATTTGTTGTCAACCAAATCCTTAAATAGTTTCCATCGACTTTTTTTTCTAGAAGCATATATTAATTGTTTTGTAGAAGTTTTCAATATTTTTATTTTCTAAAAGCTTTTCCCAACTATTTTCCTAAAATCTTTCATCAATTTCATCTTTTAAAAGCTTTTGTGAACTATATGTTTTATTAATTAAAAAAATATTCTAAAAACTTTCGTTAATTTTATATCTTTTAAAAACTTTTGAAAATATTTTTACAAGCTTCTTTTATTTTTTAATGTTTGTGATGTAACCCCTTCTTTTAGCAATGTGTTCCACAAGGAATGATGAAAATGAATCATAGTTGAAGAAAATAAATTTTTTGTCACATAATTGAATTGTGTTTTTGGGGTAAAACATTCAATGGATTTCATAATGAATGATAATGACTAACATTTTCTACCAAAAAGTAAGTGAAAATGATTATGTTTTCATTTGTAAAAAGTCCTTGAAATATGGTTTTTAGATTGCCTTCATGGGCAAGTTCGATTTTTAGGACAATTACTAAATAATAATGGCAATGAATTGTTTGGTGCTATTCTAGTCCAAGTGGTTATTCATTTAAAGGTAGCTAAAATGAACTCCTTGATTGAAATAATCAAATTGTTTCATTTGGGAGATTTACAAGTGTTTTTTGGATGATGTGATTTTTATTTTTTGGTTTTCCATGATTTCACATGAATGATTACAAGATGTACAAGAAGGGTTTTCCTACCATTTATATATTATTTAAGAGTTTTGAAAGTTTCTATAAAAAATTCCCTGATTTTTATGAAAGGTTCAAATATTCTATTTAGATTTTGTGAACACAATTCTTAAGATTCTAAAACTTTTGAAAATATGATGACAAGATTATTCAACAACATTTGAATTTACATCAATCTAAGTTTGGATGGATGTTGTAAATGAATTTATCAAACTTTGTATGGTGCATTAGTTAAGTTAAAAATTGGTTTTCACATATCTTCGCTAACATCATATGGGCACACCAATGGATTAGGTATTTGAAACATCCTTACAAATTCAAGATTTTTCAACCTCAAATTCTTTCTATCATCAATTTCAATTAGCGAAGGTGGTTGAATATGTCTCCTATGAATGGTAGATTCGTGAAAAGGTTCAAGAACCAAACATGGAATATTGGATGGATTTTTATCAATATCAAAAGTTGTAACCAACATGCAATTAAATGTACTTGGCCAATGATAGGAAATGTCCAAGAGTTAGTAATTCAATTTTCTTGAATGCCTTGTAAACCGTAAATCCTATTGAAACACCCAAACTCAATTTTTAATTTCATATTTTGGATGTTAGTTATGATGACCATTACTTTGTTATTTGTGTGAATGCAAAGTAAAATGAACTAAAAAGTGACACAATAAAATTCCATGAAATTATGTTTTATAATGTATTTTTATATTGCCAAAAACCTAAAATTGCTAAATGTTCATTTTCAAAGGAAAACAAATTCCAAAAGATCACCATGGGCCATTATTTAATGCATCCCAAGGTACAATGCTAATGAAAAAAATAATAGGAATTCCACAAAGATCATGTTGTAAATTTTTTGCCATTTTGATTAATTATGGTGCTTTTAAAAATTCACTAAATTACATTTCATGTCCATTTATGGTTCATCTACATGTGATTGGTTTGGGCATTTTTTTGTCTATGGCACTATTAATGAAGTTGTGCATAAACATTTGTGTATAGGGATTCATTAAATTAAAAATCCTCAATGAATAACACTTAACCTTTACCCAAAAGCAACTATTGTTTACAATTAAAATTTAGTTGCATGCGACACATGCAACTACAAATTTGTGTAGTTGCACATGACATTTAGTTGCATGCAACACTACGTATGCAACATGTATATACGGTGTTAATATACATGTTCATACATACATACAAATCCAAATGTAGTTGCACCTTATGTGCAACTCTCCTCGCAACTATAATGCAATTAATCAAAATATGACACATGTTTAAAAATTAAACAACTAGCTTGTGGACATGTGTCACTATTTAATTTTTTTGTGTTTTCAAAATTAAAAATTCATTAGATTAATTTCAATCATTAAAGTTTTTACCACCAAAATGATGACACGTGGCACACCATGGAACGTTCATTGACCATTTGACACATGTTCATTTTAACACCAATTATATGGTGACACATGGCAATCAAAGCCCACCTATTTTTAAAAGTTCAAATATTAATTAATGAAATCTAAATCGACCTATTTAAATAATAAGATGTTGACACATGGCATGTAGGTAGGTAGGTAATAATTAAACCTTATTAAGTATGTTTATTTAGGTATGCAAGTAGGTTGTAAAGTAAGTAGGCTTAGGTTATATAAGTAAGTTTAAAATAATCTGATTTTAATTTTAGGTTTAACCATTTCATAAGGGTCAAGCTCTTTTGATTCACTCATCCTCAATGGCACTTGATATTTGGCTACTACATAACTATTGCTCCTAGTTATATACTGAGCCAAATAGAATCCAAAGCCAAAGGATATGGGTTAAAACATTCCATTGCAAACCTCATGAACCAACCTAGTTGCACATTAGATGCAACTATTGTATTAGATTATACCAGCAAGGGGAGGACTCTGTTGCTTTTGGTGTGCAAAAAAAACTTGAAGTCCTCCTCTTGGCGCATCTAACACACTAAGAATAGCTGAAAACGGATTGGAAATGAAAAAGTTATGGCCCCCCAAAGTAAAGGGGGTCAAAAACTCCCCAAAAAAACTATTGAACACTACAAAGGCCGGTTTTTAAACACACAGAAAGTTCATTTTATGTTGTTTTGTTGCCATTAGAGTTCCAATGTGATTTGTAGGACTTTGCGTGGCGTTCCTATAACACTTTAAATTGTTTTAAATGAATAAGAAATAAAAAAGTTATGAGGTTTGAAAGTAGGAGGGGTCCAAAGAAAAAAACAAAACAAAACGTTTTGTAACTTGGAAAGCTTATTTTTCTTATTTTCACACATTGGAACTTACTAAAGAATGTGTAGGTACAAGACCTGAATTTAGGTTCTAAGGAAGAACCAAAAATGGTGAAACTCAACATTAACTTGGATGATGTAGTAATTAGTGAAGCGAAGGCATTATTGCGGGAATACAAGGATGTGTTTGCATGGTTTTACAAGAACTTGACATGGATTCCCCCACACATTGTTCAGCATTGAATTGAATTGGACACCACAATCCCACTAGTTCATCAAGCTAGATATTGAGTGAATCCTAACTATGCCGTAGTGGTTAAACAAGATTTGAATAAATTATTCACAATTGCATTTATTGCACCAATGGAAGAAACTACTTGGTTATCATCGATTGTGGTGGTACCAAAAAAGAACGGCGAGTTTTGGATGTTGTCATTTCACATATTTAATCCAATATGCTTCAGATTAATGTATATTCAATCATTGATTCCAACGTGTTTGGTGTGAAAATTGGTGTCAATTTTCCTCTTGCCATTTTTAATAGAGGCTTCAAGATTGGAAGCATGACGTAGAGATAAAAATAATGCAACTAGCTAATATGGGTGGAGAAAATCTAAATTATTGTATAAATCAAACAAATTGACAGTAGAGGAAGAAAAATGCAATTTAATTCTACAAATATCAATAATGGTGCTAGATGCAAGAGGTTGAAAGGGCGAATGAAATTTTAAAAAAAACTTGAAGTGGTGTTGTTATTCAAATTTAGTAACAAGTGACCTAACAAGTTATAGGTTTAAACAAATTGTTATATTTAATAGGTGATTTAACTAACATGCTATATTAACTTAACATGTGGCATTAACCTAATTGGTTACAAAAAATGATAGGAAACATTATACTAGGTTAGTAGATAGGTTGACAACTTGTTAATCAACTAATAGTTTGCAAAACTTGTTGGTAGAACAAGTAGTGAAATAGGTGGTTAAATAGGGCGTAGTTTTTTATTTTCAAGATTGTTGATTGAGTATTGGCTAATGACTATTTAAATGGTTTGTTATGACTATTTAAATTTTGAATTAGTTAATATAAGATTAAGAGGATAGACTTGTTCAAGGGGACTTTTTGATGTTATTTTGATTTTGTGTTTTTCTTTCATTGAAACATGAAAGCATCTTGTTTCAACAATATTTTTCTTGAAACTATGTGCAATTTGAATGCATGTTAGTTTAAGAATTGTAGATAGATTTAGAATTTTTAGTGTTAATGTACTTTTTGCTAGAAAATTTAGAATTGAAAACTTAATGGGCATAGAAAAACTCATTAATAAGTGTAGACAATGTGAACTGTCATGGGCTACTTCATATTGTCTCTGTTCTTAATGGGCATGCTTCTTGGTTGTGAACATGTATCGTTTGGATTGGCACATAATTTTGGTGGGTTAATTGGATTTAATTTAACATTCTATATGATTTAAATGCTGCATAGCTTGAATATATTTCATATTAAGAAAATATGAAGTATGACTTTGAAGTGTGACTTGAACAGTACATGTGTCAAGTTATTTTTTAAAGAAACAAACATAAATTGTTTCCACCTTATTTCTTTTGTTCAATTTTCCACAGAAATAACACTTGTTGCCAACATTCAAAATAAAGTTTATCCATTTTTTTCATCCATAAAAATCATTAGTCCATGAACATGTAACAAAATATTCCTCCACACCAACAAAGGTTCTGTCTTCCATGTCAAAAAATATTCTCCTAATATTTTGTTGGCATGAAAAAATATTCTAAAGAAAATTCCATCCTGCTCATGTGCTCATGGTCATGAACCAGCATCCCTGTTTCTCTTCCACCTAGTAATACCTCCTTGATCTGAAGTGCCCAAGTCCATCTAAAATGCCCACTAGAATGACAACCTTGATACTCAAGGTTTGCCATAGGTCCAATTCTCAAGCCCCGTAGAGGCTTAAAAGACTTCTGGCAGGTAGGCTGCTGAATCAAGATACATATCCAAGACATCTTAAAGTTCATGCAAACCATTAGGCCCCACACTCACACGTATCAAACTTAATGAACTCTACTAATTTAAATTTCGCACATGCCAATCAAATTACCTTGAAGCCATTGGAATGTGCAAACTTTAATTTTAAGTGTTCCCCAAGTCTTTTCACACTTGCAAGCTTCTATCCCAGTGATTAAAGCTTTTGTCCATCTTTAGGAGGTCTTCAGTTTGAATCTTAAAAAGTAAGTTAATACTTGATTGTTCACTTGGTTTGATACTTGTGAGAACCATCCCACCTAAAACCCACTGGTTCCATTTTTGGGGAATCTAAAAGTAAGGTATTCATTTTTCAAATTTTTCCGAGGAATGAAGCTGGTTCTCTCAACCCCTGCAAAAACCAAGCCCCCCAACCTGACAATTCTCTGAAAAAGCCCCCCAACATTGATACAAACCCCACAAGAAACATAGCAAAGCATAGACCTTGAAAAAGACCAATATGAGAGAACACATCAAACAGAGAAATCACCAATCAGCCCAGATTGATGAAGATGGTGTTGCTTTCATACACTAGTCCCACTTTCCCCCTAAAGTCAACAGAAGCTGCACTAAGAACCTGGTCAAATTTTGAACTAATCTATCAATCTGGTGACTACAATGTGAAGAGACTTCCTCTGATCGACCAGTCTGCTACTATAACTATCTATGTACAAGTTGACTGTGGAAACATGGCCCAAACAAAAGTGTAGGCATTACGATTGGTCCTCACCTTAATGTAACACAAGACCTGCATCTCAAATTCTGTTACCCATTTCTTGTCACTAGCCTGTTCAGACAGCCAGACAACATTTACCCTGAAAACCTGAGTGCTGACTGTGAACAGTATGATAGCCCTAAATACACCCTAATCTGTGCCAAACCTGTTATGAGATTAAATGAGCAAATACATTTTCCACACTGCCATCATACTGGACAAGGAGCTGTATAGCATCTCCTCTTGATAAAGCTAGAAACTCCTGCAGATGGAGAAATAAATTTGTCACACACAATGCCTCAATCTGTATAGTGATTAGATCTAGTCACAAAATTAGCAACAAAACATATGGAGAGGTGCAAGCTGATGTATACTGATAATATTTATTGCTACAATAACTCCCTAGGGCACCTCACATTGACTAGTAAGAGGTGAAGAGAAACATCTGGTTACGTACCATAAGAATCAGAATGGAAGTCTCCTCAAATAGTGGACCACTGGGCACATCTACTGATTGGCTGCCACTTGTCAAGCATGAGGATTCCCCACGTGTCACTGGTTTTGGAACCTCAACAGAGATTAACATTGCCCTGCTTATGGCTTCTGTCTCCTTAAGCTTTGATATACAAAGGAGCTCAGCAAAAGGGTCTGAGCACAATTGGAGCTTGAACCAGAGGGTGTGTGAAAACAAAGTGGTTCTCATGATTGTCATCAGCTGAGGCTCCGCAATTTCAAGGCTTTCCGCTAATGCCACCTATGAACATGCCACAGGGAACTAAAGCCAGGGACTTGTTTTCCAGCATTGGGTTTTGAATTCAAGGTTATAAGCATACAAACCTACAATGGAAGAGAATGACAAATCAAGTGTCCATTGACCTGATAATAACTAACATGTATGCTGATTCTATAGACTTCAAACTGAAACTTGAATTGAAAATGTTGTTCTTGTACAAAAAACAAGAAAGATGCTGACGAGAGTCCTGTGGAGAAAAAGTCTACACTAAAAGTTTGAGCTTTTAGACAAATCCCAAACACTCACATTCCAATGAAAGGACATGATACTAATAATATGAAGCATTTTAGGGTTACAGGTGTTGTGGGTAGAAATACTACATGAAGAGCGGCAGCTTGCACACCTGCTGGTGTGAGCTTCAAAGAAGGTTCTCCTTGTGGACATGCCAAGGCAAGAAGGGTCTCTTTCAAAGGTCGAAGCAAGTCTGGGAACTTGGCAGCAAGAGGACCAAGATCAACCCTGGCAATATTCAGTGCTCTGCAGTAATTCCCCTCTTCAACCAATTTAAGGAACTCCACCTGTATATTTCACCACATAACTCAAAAGACAGTCAGAATGAAAACACTAAAGCCAAAATTGCTAATTGTGGCAGAATTAATTTCACCTGGAAACCAACCCCAAACCAACATTCTACAAAATTCAAACCAACAGCTAGGTTGAGCTTGGAGTCCATTACCTTCCAGTGATATGAACCAACTCTAGAAGGCAATCCATACTGCTGTTTAAGTGACCAACAATTTGAATACCAGTGAAAATCATGAGGAAGTGCACAGTTGCCACCTACCTGTTTCAATTGAAAGAGGTGCTGTGGGCTATGTTCAAAGAAATGAGGGTTCAAACGATTAACTTCATCAATAACTTCCTTTATTCGGCCTTCATCCACTAACTGCCGGACTGCAAGCACTTTCCCATACTTTTCATAAACCAGATCTTCATGTACCTAGAAAAAGAGCAACCCAAAAAAGTCCTGAAGTTCAGTCAAGCCGAACATGCTTTCAACAAGTCACAAGAATTCTCACTTCTTTCCATTTCTTTCTTGTGAGATATGTACTAACCTTGACTGGTTTCATGTGTGCAGCAGCAATGTCATCCCAGTATTGCCAAGTGCACAACTGCAGCATTAAGATTATTGACTAGGCATGCAAGTAATTTCAAGAGTTACTCCCAGAAAAGAAACAACACAGAATTAGATTGAGCATTTGCTGAGTTTTTTGTTTCTCACCATTGTGTCAATAAGCATTGCAGATCCTTCTCCTTCACTGGTTACAGTTGCTGCTGAATTCTCATCAGCTTCAGTCTCTGACTGTGCCCTCCCATGCCACCACTTATGGGTCTGGTCATCTTTCAGAACATCACTGATCTTGTATCGACAAGATGAGCCACTTGTACTACACTCAACCAAGTTCCATGTACTTTCACTTCTTTTTATGTTGCCAAAACCATGAAAGACACTCTCCTGATCAACTGTGGAGATATACATATGACAATTGTTAGGTTTTAACTTAAGATTTAACCCAGAAAAACTAGAGCTATATAGCAGGTCAGAGAATTGCAACTAGTAGGTTAGGGGTGCACACCAAATTCGTGCTCCAATCATAAGTTGAAAAGTATAGATTACTGCTAAAGTGGTACATTCAGGACTGTACTGCATAAGTGCACTAGGATAACAAACATGTACATGAGATCCTGAGTTTGGTCAAAACATCCCAATCCTAGTTAACGGTGAGATTAATCCAGGAATGGATCCAGGAATAAGCACTAGTAGCACTAGGCTAAAAACAAGATGGCTTGAGTTGAAGGGTAGTCAAACCAGCAATCAATTCAACACCTTCAGAAAAACTTGTAGTTGCACAGTTTACTCTTTCTCCACTCCTCTCATAAAAATCCATAGCATCTGTAAGATTTTCAACCTGAACTCTAAACCCTTTTCCAGATCATCCACTTTTTTTTTCCATAGGTCCACAAAATTTGTGAAATAGATCACACCAAGGATCTTACCCTCAGTCATGCTTGTATCTGGCTCTTCGATACAAACATCACTCACATCTATGCTCTCAATTTGAGATGAACTTGCTTTTTGATTCAAACTCTGAGTTCTCAATGTTTCATCATGTAGCTTTCCCATATTTACACCACGTGGATGTCCATTTGAGGACTTGGAACTAATGAAAATGTTGCCTGCCATATCTTGATCCAGAGCTTGCTGTACACTTGGGGATGATGGGGTTTGGGTTCCCACTCCAACACTTAGTGAACTATTTCCATTCACTCTTCCTTGAAATCCACTTCCAAAAAGCCCTCGATATATGCAATATTCCTTCACAAGTTCATTGATCATACTGAAGTTCACCCTCAACCGGCTCAACTCATTCTGGAAGGCACAAAAACAGTGAAAAAATCACAGGTCAGGATGCTGTTACACTTACTTCCCTATTAAATTCTTCATTTGGAGTGGTCTGAACAAGAACAGAAAGCTCTTGCACAGTTTGTGATGGGTATTTTCGTGACACTATCAACAAACCCTTGAGCTAACCAATGAGATCATCACTGCTTCAGTATCAAATTCTAGGCAATGTTGGAAATTGATGGGAATATTGTCAATCAACAAACTACTGTAAAGGTATTTCAAACATCACTGCTTACATGATCTAAAAGCATTAAACCAGCCTTTTGGCACAGTATACAAACCTTGAAAGCAGCAAAGAGATCACCGCTAGTAAATCGAAGGCTGTCAAGGGCGCCTTGCCGGGACAACCCTGCTGCATGTGCTAGTGCTTGCACATCACTCTGCCCACCATTCCATTGCCACCAAAAAACTTATTAAAACTTATGTCCATCAATTCAAGGCATGGCATCTTGCTGAAAGTTGACATGCTCTGAAGGTGGCCTTTCTCTTCCACTTACAAAGTTCAATTTGGTTATAACACCAAAAGTCCATGTGCAAAACAATATGCAGTTGCATACCATAATCCCTGGACTTTATTAAATACAACAAGTCTTGACATGTGACAGGTGACTCATAAGTGCTCAGATGTACGTGCAAGCCCTGCCCTAGCCTGTGGTTCTACTTGGCAACCAAGTAATATACTCTTGACACTCTGATGGAGGAAGCTCAGGTACCTCATTGAAATCAGGAGCCTCTAGAAGGCCCTCATGAGACATCGCAGGTGGATCTCTATCCATCAAAAGAACTTTAGCTGTGACATCAATTATTGATGAAAGCATCCCTTGTTGCAAGCAATAACCATTATGAACACTGCACAGTTCCAAACCAAGTATGTGCAAGCTCATCGGTTAGTGGAATATGGTGCATGAATCATAAATAAATGGGGTGTTCAGTACTTCCTACATTCTACCTGTAGTTTGAAACCAGAAGAACCTTGTTCAAAAAAGAGATTTGTCAACAAAGAGGGGACACTAGAGCATGGATCAATTTGCCTGATCAAGTAGCGGAGAGTGAGTGATATTAGTGGATCATAAGCCTGCAGCTGGGCCTTGAGAGTTGATGTGATGGTAGCTGCCAACTCAAATCTCCTTGCTTCTGACCACTACTACACACCATCCCCCTGGGCATCAGTACTTTACTCAGCTAGAAACACAGTAGCCAAAAGAAATCAACAAATTTGTAGTGTATTTCTTATGCAGCAATTTATTATAATCACTCAGAAAATTGTGATCATCTTCTGCAAGGTTTCCTTTTCAAATTCTGACGGTTTTCATAGCCACCTCTGAACTACACATGATGACAAAACTATATACATAAATTTACTACTTTACTTATATAGATCCATATACTTACATCTATGAGAATTGCAGGGAAAACTCCACAACTTTGTTACTTGAAGTTTTGTTTGGCTAGCACAGTAGACATATTTACAAATAAAGCTCAAGAGAATCAAGAAATCTCCATACTCATAGTTTAGAAAGCAAGAACAAGACTTAAAAATTTTCCTTGAAGTCAAGGAAAGACTTTTGGATAAGGACTGAAGAACAAGGAAGAAGAAAAACCACAGAAGATAGAACTAAAACAAAGAACAACAAGACTAGCAGTATGAACAAAAGTGTGAGTCTCTCACTTGTTCAGGGACCATCAACAGTAACATGTATGATAGCACTGTGCTAACTTGAGTTTTCCTTTTGTAGACACTATAGAAAGGGAATAAGGAAACCTCTTCAGAAACAGGGGATGTTGTGTCATCCTTGTCATACATGAGCGCTAAAAGAACACCCTTGAACTCCTCATAAGCTTCCTAGACACACACCTTTTGTCAATTTCCACCCTATGACCACAAAAGTGCTGGACACACAGTACAAAAGGTGCTCATGTAACCATAAGACTGTGCAAGTCCTTTGAAGTTTTGAGAGCTTAGTTGTTCCTACTGTTCTAGGCAGCTCTGAATTACATCCCCCACTTCCAATTTTGCCCTCATCTCCTCAACTTACTGTTGCAAGATTGAAATTTTTTTTCCTCTTCAAGATCCAAACTTGCCTACTATGACATGTATGAGTAAAACTTGAATAGATCCAAAAGATAGACCTCCACACATAAATGACCATAAATGATCATACTGTGTGCAAACTCTACAGTGCAGTCTGGAACAAGTTAACACAACTGCTCAGTTCTTTTTCTCCCAAGAGAAGAATAACACATGACATCACTAACTGAGAACAGATTGCACATTCATTCAGTTGACCATTTTTCTCAATATTCAAGTTATTGCCTTGGAAGTTCAACACCAACTCAACTCCTTCACATTCTAAGAGGAAGTGATAAAAGGATTGAGGGCACACACAGGGTAAGCATTGAGAGCACTTGGACAGAGGTGTGTGCGAGCATATTCAAGTGCTTCAGCAAAACAGTCCTTGTCACTGTTCCTCGCCAATTCAATGAAATTCTGTTCAATCCCTCAGAAAAAGTACCACCGTACACATTATTCCCATGTCAGCTTGCTTCCTGACAAACAATTCATCCTATATTTAACAGGAAATAAAAGCACCAAGCTAGGCTCCTTCTGCAGAAAGTTTTCAGGATAAAACTAATATTGTCATTTCAGATATCCACCCACAATCAGTCCATGTGTGCTAATGGTTTGGCATGCAGGAGATAGTACAGTGGATAGTACTGAATACTAGGCCAAAAGCATGAGACACAGATGTCTGAACTGACCTGCTTGTGCAACTGGAATAGGAGGTGCTGATCCTCCAGGACTACAGGGGCATGCTCTTGCATGAGCTTGAAAGCTTCCATAATATGACCAGACTGCATCAGTGTTCGAATAAGGTGAATTACCATTCGCACATTCACATTACTGGATGCAGATGATATTGTTGATGCATCAGAGTTTACTACTAGAAGTTCAGACTCCACATAGTCCAAAACCAGTGCATCCAGGGCACCCAAGTTCACAGGCTGAGCTTCCATGACACCGTTCCTGCATCAATGAAAATTTTGTTGAAGTAAACACAAGAAGGAAAAGCCTTTGCATCAGAGATAGGACGAATATAAGAATGATGCTTCTCAATCCATCTGAGTATTTGTAAATGTGTAAAGCAAAAGATTATAATCGACAACCCTCTCAAGACATGGCAAACATTCAAGGGTAAAGAGTCAAGGGTAAAGAGCAACAACCTTTTCTGCGCCCTAAACAACCCATCTAAACTTAGGGTCGAGTATTTCCCCGTACCCTAATTCTCACAAAGTTTACTATCCATAGAGCTTTGCAAAATTATGATTCAAGAAATCTGGCTAAGAAGAGGCGTAGCAACAGCAAAAAGATCAAGATACAACCATGAAAACACACCTGCTTTAACAGGGATTTTGTTGACTCCAGCAAGAACTATCAAAGACTTCTTAAGTGTTACTACAAGGTGTTTCCATTCTCAGGTTTGACTCGTGGTCTTTCAGACCCTTCTAAGAAGATTCAAAGAGCTCTAGAACCTTGGATGAGTGATTAGCAATTTGCCTCTTCAATTGAGCTCGAATTCAATAAAGATTCAGAGCTACGCCAACAGCTGCGAAGAAATAGGACCAGAAAACTCGGAAGTCCACCGAAAAACTCTCCTATTCTACAGCAATTGCTGGTAGCAACTTGGGTTGACCACAGCTGCACCAATATTGCTTCTCCTCTTCAACTCACCCTAACGATCTTGCCAAGACAGACGATGCATCCTCAATTCAATATCCTTCCTTCCGGTGGTATTCCAATACTATTGTGCGAAAGTAGCGACAGAACTGACATCTGGGATCCAAAAACGAGCCAGAAACAACTTGAAACCTATTCTCCCCACAAACAAAATAATAACTTTCAGCTAATCAGCAGAGCAAAAACAAATGTCATTCTCTTGTAGAGGAAAAAGCTCGCCGCTTCCCATAGCGGTTCGGTCCTTTTCCAAAATGAAAACGGCTAACCCTAATAAGTTTCAAGGCGGAATCAGGAGTGAGCGAGAGACTGTGTGTGCACATATGTGTGTTTGAGTGAGCTAATTGTGTGATTAAAAAATCATTATGCAAGAAATGCTTAATTTTAATTCTTAAAAAACATAAGGAAACATTTCAATTTATCAAATCATATTTTAATAATAGAGCCTACATTTAGTATTCATAAAGTCATTACAAATAATGAACTTTTGGTTTGTTTTCATTAAAAAATGATAATTTTTTTTGATGATTTTGAGTTTTGGAATCCAAGCAGACAAGGTGTGCATTGCAAACAAGCACATGAACCATAGCCACATTAGGTGTAATCCTTTACCATATTGACATATTCAACTATCATTATCCACACACACATAAACCACAAACAACATAAATTCACAGTGAATATGCATCACTTTCAAACTGTCATTTTATTTGGGGCTAAGGTCCCTTTAAATCAAATATCAACATAAGAAATTTCTTTTGTAAATCAGTTAGGATTGAATATTTCAGTTTTAAAATGAGAAAACCAATAAATAAAATACAAATGTGAGCTTTGTCATTAATTGCCTAATTGCAATTGCCTCCGCCCACCCCGCCCCCCACTAAATCTTTAACCAAATGTGAATCATCATGGATTTTTTTAAAATTTTATTATTTAGCTATATGAATAATACCTCTTTTTTAATACATTGAAGGCAAAATCAATTTTTACCAATATTTCTTTCAATTGTGACATAAAACATCGCATATGCCAACTTTTGAAACATCAATCACAAATCAATATGATGATTACCCTTAAAGATTTTTCTCACAAGATACAATAACCAAAGATGAGTCGATCATTACAAAACATTGTGTCCTTTTCACCCAGGTTAAAAAAACTTTTTTTTTTTCATTGCATTTATAACTATACTAGTTTGAACCTTGTGCCTAATGCACAAGTGTGTGTGTGTATTTGACGATACATATTACAAAATTACAATTACAAACTACATTTCCAAAACCTCTTTATATACAACATTCCGCATGTATCCATCGGGACCCCGGTTGTTGAAAATTTTGATGTTTGCACTGCTTGTGACTTGTGAAATAGCAACATAAACTAACCATGGGAATAGACTGGAAATGGCAAATATACCCCAATGTTGTTGAATGTTTGACCTTGACTCTTGTTGATTGTCATTGCAAATGCCACTCAAATAGGAAATTAATGATGACTTAAAACAAATGGCTAATTAATCCTAGAAGGGGACATGATGATGCGAGGTATGAACACACATTTGTCGACATTGTTCCCTATGATGATCTCTGCTTCAATGACACGCTAACCCAATCTATTGACAATCAATCTCGTACCATTGCACAATCCTATTGATTGATTAAAATTGCACATCATCTACACCACCAGCACAATCAGCAACAACCACAAGAGTAATATCTTACATTTGATAAGCTCTATCAAGTGTAATTTACAGGTCTAGGGGGCATGTAGGTCAGTGAAAGCAACAAAATTAGAAACAGCCATCCTCTGGAACAATCCACTCAGTTGCAACATGCTAGTGGGACAACCTCAAGTAACTTTCTTTCATCTCTCGATGGGTTAGGGTTCGATGTTACAAACTCCATGTTGGCACCTTTTTAGTCAAGCAATGACTTAGAAGGAATTCCAAGTTGTGGAGTGACGCACTCCCAAGTCCCGGGGTGAACCCACTTGAGGGTTCACCAAAGTGTAGTTGCGGAAAGTTGGGACTCAGAAAGCGCTCTTGGCTTCCAACTCTAGAAAGGGGTAGAGGGTCGAGTTGGGAGCCCAGGGATTAGACTAGGAAGAGGTATTAGTTGATCAAGCTTGAATCTGCACCAAAACAAACCACAAAGTGGTTAGTTCACA
>Ga0116228_10000779_pt1 | contig 24986 bp, 26 predicted proteins | sample S1TSphfallax_2_FD_89694 | JGI IMG/M metagenome (GOLD analysis project Ga0116228, IMG submission 89694) | Host-associated microbial communities from peat moss isolated from Minnesota, USA - S1T2_Fc - Sphagnum fallax MG | ecosystem: Host-associated > Plants > Peat moss > Unclassified | place...
GCGCACACGGCCGCGCACACGGCGGCGCACGGGGCGGCGCTCTCTCTCCTTGGCGTGTTGCCGCAGAGCGAGCTGGCGGGGCAGATGCGCGGTGCGCGACTGGTCGTCGCCAACGGCGGCTCTACTCTGCTGCAAGCGATCGCCTGCGGAGTGCCCTGCATTGCGGTGCCGATTGCCGGCGACCAGGCATCGCGCATTCGTCATTGCGTACGCGCGGGTGTGGCGCTGGCGGCTCCGCTGGAGGCGCTGGCCATCGAACGCACCGCCGCCCGGCTGTTCGCGGATGACGCCGCATTGCAGGCGATGGCGGCGCGTGCTCGCGGGCTGGAACTCGCCGACGGCGTCGAAGTAGCGGTCGACGCGATGCTGAACTTGCTGGAGCCGGCTCACGCCCGTTAGCCCATGCCAAACGCGCTGCTACTCGGTTATGGGCTCGATCAGCCGTCGTTCCGGCATCGGATGCGCAGCCTGGTCAATCCCTTGACCGCTGCCGGCTGGCAGGTGCGCACCGAGCAGTTCCCGAGCGGACGTTACGGCGTGCGGACCTGGGAGCGGCGCGCGCTGCTGGCTTGGGCCGATGTGGTGATCTTGCATCAAATCAAGTTGAGCGGCCCCGAAGCGCGGCTGCTCGCGGCCCTGAGCCGCAAACGAATCTTCGACGTCGATGATGCGATCTACGTCCGCAAGCCGCGACGGCTCGGTGACCCCGTGCACGATTCGATTTGGCGGCGACGCAAGTTCGCCGCGACCTGCCGCCTGGTCGACGTGGTCGCCGCGGGCAACGGGGTGTTGGCCGGCGTGGCACGGCGGACGGCGGCCGAGGTCGCGCTCCTGCCGACGTCCATCGACGTCGCGGCCTACCTGCCGAGCGTTGCGTCCGCCGACGATCCGCCGACCATCGCCTGGATCGGCAGTCCCGAAAATCTCATCTATCTGGAGATGATACGTCCAGCCTTGGCGCAGCTCGCGGCTCGTCATCCGACGTTGCGCTTGCGGGTCATCTGTTCGCAGTTCCCGGAGTGGCCGGAGCTTAAGATCGAGCGCGTGCCCTGGAGCTCGAGCATCGAGGCCACGGCGCTTTCGCAGGCACACATCGGCATCATGCCCCTGACCGATGATGAGTGGGCGCGCGGCAAGTGTGCGTTCAAACTGCTGCAATACATGGCCGCGGCGCTGCCCTGCGTGGCCTCCCCCGTGGGCGCGAACACGGAGGCCGTGATCGACGGCGTGAATGGCCTCCATGCGCGCAACAACGACGAATGGGAGAGTGCTTTGGAGCGTCTCATCACCTCTCCGCCGTTGCGGGCGCGCATGGGCGACGCGGGTCGGGCCCACGTCGAGAAGCGCTATGCGATGCGGCTGTATCAAGCCGATTACGTGGCGCTGCTCAACCGAATGGCCGCTGCCTAGGTGACGGCGCGGTATAATGCGTCGATGCACAGCATGCATTTGTTCCAGATCCAGAACCACTACACGCCGCGGGAGGACCTGGATCCGGGTTTCGAGGTGCTCGACAATTCCGCGAACGAGAGACCGGATTGGTTCGAGTACTGGCCCATCAGAAACTTCCTGGTCAATCAGCCGCTCGACGAGGATGCGTTCTACGGCTTTCTCTCTCCCAAATTCAAGCACAAGACCAACCTGAGCGCGGCGCAGGTGCGGCAGTTCATCGCGGCCGTCCCTGTCGCCACCGACGTCGTGCTGTTCAGTCCGAGCATTCACAACAGCGCCTATTTTCAAAGCGTCTTCGAACATGGCGAGGAAGAGCATCCGGGGCTCGCCGGAGTTGCCGTTCGATTGTTCGACCGGTTGGGGTTGCGGCTCGATCTCGACAATTTCATTTCCGACTCACGCAACACCGTGCATTCGAATTACTTCATTGCGAAGCCCAAGTTCTGGCGGGCCTGGCTCGGCATCACGGAACGCCTGTATGCCATTGCCGAGGCGCCGGATGATCCGCTGGGCGCGGAGCTGCGCACGCTGACGAGCTATCGCGGCAGCAACAGCGTACCGATGAAGATCTTCGTCATGGAGCGCATCGCCACCTGGCTGTTGGTGACCAACCCTGGTTTCGTCGCGCAGGTGCGCGACCCCTTTGCCGCACGGGCGCGCTTTTACAAACTGCCCGTCGCCATCGTCTGCGATGCGCTGAAGATTGCCTACCAGACTGAACGCCGCAGCCAGTACAAGGATGTGTTCCTGATGGTGCGGGGGCTGCGCAAGCTGCTCAATCTTCAGGTGCGCATCGGTGGTCGCGTGGGCTTGCGGCGGGTGCAACCCACCCTCGAGCATCTGAAGGCCTATTGGAATGGGTGACCTGCCGGAGACAGCGGTTCGAGAAGAGATGGGTTTCTGGCGCGGCCGCCGCGTGCTGCTCACCGGTCACACGGGCTTCAAGGGCGCCTGGTTGCACCTGTGGCTGCGCACGCTCGGCGCCCGGGTGACGGGATACGCACTCGAGCCGGCCACGACGCCCAGCCTGTGGGAACTCATCGGCGATTCGGCAGACTCGGTGATCGGCGACATTCGCGATGCGGAGAAGGTGCGTGAGGTGGTGGCCCGGACAGCACCGCAGGTGGTGATTCACATGGCAGCCCAGGCATTGGTCAGGCAGTCGTACCGTGATCCACTCGGCACCTACGCCACCAATGTCATGGGCACGGCGAACGTGCTTTCGGCCTGCCGCGATGCTCAAGGTCTCGAGTGTGTGGTCATCGTCACCAGCGACAAGGTGTATGAAAATCATGGACTGGCACGGCCCTTCGTCGAGGCCGACCGTCTCGGCGGACACGATCCTTACAGCAACAGCAAGGCATGCGCCGAGCTGGTCACGGCCAGCTTCCGCGACAGCTTCTTCGGCGGCGGTCCGCCGGTCGCGACGGTGCGCGCGGGCAATGTCATCGGCGGCGGCGACTGGTCGGCCGACCGCTTGATTCCGGATTGTGTGCGGGCGCTGGGGGCCGGGGTGCCGGTACGGCTGCGTTACCCGGATGCGGTGCGGCCCTGGCAGCACGTGCTCGAGCCGCTCTCGGGCTACCTGGCAATCGCACGCGCGCTGATCGAGACTCCGGCCGCCGCGCCGCGGGCGCTCAACTTCGGCCCGGATCCGACGGCTTTCTGCACCGTGCGCGAGGTGGTCGATGCATTCAGTGCGCGGTTCGCCGGCAGGCCCGGTTGGGAAACCGACGGGGCATCGCATCCGAGCGAAGCGCAGGCGCTGACGCTGGCCTCGGATCTTGCGGTGCAGGCGCTCGGCTGGCGTCCGCGTCTCGACATTCATGATTCGCTCGGCTGGACCGCGGATTGGTATGGCGCCTACACGGCGGGAGAGAACATGTTGAACTACACGGAATCCCAACTCGCGAGGTACCGGCGACCATGAAGTGCGTGATACTCGCCGGCGGCAAAGGCACGCGCATTGCCGAGGAATCGGTCAACAGACCCAAGCCCATGGTGGAGATCGGTTCGCGGCCGATTCTCTGGCACATCATGAAGTTCTATTCCCATTTCGGCGTGCACGAATTCATCGTTTGCCTGGGGTACAAGGGCTACATGGTCAAGGAGTATTTCGCCAATTACTTCCTGCACCAGGCCGACGTCACTTTCGACATGGCGGCAAACCAGGTCGAGTATCACGACTGCCGCAGCGAGCCGTGGAAGGTCACGCTGGTCGATACCGGCGAGGAGTCCATGACCGGCGGTCGGCTGGTGCAAATCGGCAAGTACCTGAACGCCAACGAGCCCTTTTGCATGACCTATGGGGATGGCTTGTCGAACATCGACATCAGTGCCGAAATCGCCTTTCACAAGGAGCGGGGGTGCAAGGCCACGGTGGCCTGCGTGCCGCCGCCGGCGCGTTTCGGCCGGATCGCGATCGAGGGGACTCTCGCCAGTTCCTTCGAGGAGAAGCCAAGCGGTGAGGGGGGCCTCATCAATGGCGGCTTCTTCGTGCTGCACCCGTCCGTGCTCGAACTCATCGACGGAGCGCACACGGTATGGGAGAACGAGCCGATGCAGGCCTTGGCTGCGAGCGGGCAATTGGCGGCCTGGATTCACCGCGGCTTCTGGCAGCCCATGGATACCCTGCGGGACAACCAGCTGCTCAATGGCCTGTGGGACAGCGGCAATGCGCCGTGGAAACTGTGGCATGGTTGAGCGGGCCGCGTGATCTTCACACCGACTGCCTTGAGCGGAGCCTGGGTCATCGACATGACGCCCGCTGCCGATGAACGCGGCCTCTTCGCCCGGAGCTTCTGTGTGTCCGAGTTCGCCGCGCAGGGTCTCGTCGCGCCGGTCAATCAATGCAGCGTGTCGTTCAATGTCCGCCGCGGTACCTTGAGGGGTCTGCATTTCCAGGCAGAGCCGCATGCGGAGGAGAAGTTGGTTCGTTGCACCGCCGGAGCCATTTTCGACGTCATCGTCGATTTGCGGCACGACTCGCCGACCTGTCGGCAGTGGTTCGGTGCCGATCTGTCGGCAGACAATCGCCGGGCACTCTACATCCCGCGGGGTTTCGCGCATGGCTTCGTGAGCCTCGTCGATGCCAGCGAAGTGCTGTACATGATGTCCGTGCCCTATGCGGCGGACGCTGCGCGCGGAGTTCGCTGGGATGATCCGGCGCTCGGTATCCGCTGGCCGCTGTCGCCGATGGTCATCTCGGCGCGCGACGCCGCCTATCCCCTGCTCGATGGTCGCTGATGGATCGCAAGGTGGTGTTGGTGACGGGCGCCGGCGGATTCATAGGACGCTGGGCTATCCCGACGCTGATCGAGCGGGGTTACACGGTTCATGCCGTCGTCGGGCGCGTTGCCGCGCACCCGGCTCCGGACGAGATCACCGGTGCGCGTTTGCACTGGGTCGATTTGTTCGACGGCGCCGCCGTGCAGGCGCTGCTCGCGACCGTCGCACCCAGTCACCTGCTGCACTTCGCCTGGGTCGCCACCCCCGGGGTGTACTGGCAGAGCCCCGATAATCATCGTTGGCTGCGTGCGAGCGAGCGGCTCGCCGCGGATTTTCGCGCTGCCGGCGGCGTGCGTGCGGTGATGGCGGGAACTTCGGCGGAGTACGATTGGTCGCGGGTCGGCGTGTGCGATGAGCATGGCAGCCCGCTGGCCGACGAGTCCGGGGCCGTGATTTCCCCTTACGCGGAATGCAAGCTGGCGCTGCAGAGATCGCTCGAGCGCCGCGGCGCCGATGACGGGTTCTCGACGGCGTGGGGCCGCCTATTTTTTCAATACGGTCCGGGCGAACATCCGGACCGGCTGGTGGCCTCGGTCGTTATCCGGCTGCTGAGGGGCCGCCCGGCACCCTGCACCCATGGGCGCCAGATCCGCAGCTTTCTGCATGTGGCCGACGTCGGCTCCGCGTTCGCCGCGCTGCTCGACAGCGCAGTCGAAGGACCGGTGAACATCGGCTCGGCTCAGTCGATGAGCATCGCTGAATTACTGGCGGAGGTGGGCCAACAGATCGGACGGCCGGACTTGTTGCAGCTGGGTGCGCGCAGCGCCCCGGCGGACGAACCTGCGTTGTTGGTGCCGGTCGTCCTGCGGCTGCAGAACGAGGTCGGCTGGCGGCCCCGCTTCACGCTGCGCACCGGCATTGCCGACAGCATCGCCTGGTGGCGGCAGCACCTGTGAGCACCCCCTTGGGTTTCAGCCTCCAGCCGGGCTGGCACCCGGTGTTCGTGCATTTTCCGCTGGCGCTCGTCGTCACCGGGGCGGTGTGTCTCACCCTGGCGGAGTTTCGTCCGCTGCGGCAGAACGCCGGCACGCTGGCCGTGGTCGGCACCTGGAATCTGTGCATGGGCGCGGCCGCGCTGTTCGTTGCCTTGGGCACGGGCCTCGCAGCGGCCCTTGACCTGCAAGTCAGTGCGGCGGCCCATGCGGCGATCACGGCGCATGTGAAATCGGCGATCTTGACCACGCTGCTGGTGGTCGGTGCCGCCCTGTGGCGGGGCTTTGGAGTCGCGCCGGCTTCACGCCCCTCCGGCGTGTTCACCGTGCTGCTGTGGCTTGCAACCGCGTCGCTGATCGTGACCGGCTACCGGGGCGGTCAGAACGTGTACCGTTATGCCATCGGCGTCGATGCCGCCGATACCAAGACGTTGGAACCTCATCGGTGAAGCCGTTCGTCCCCTTGGATTTCCAAGTGCCCTTGCGCCTCGAACACCGGCTGTTCGTGCTCCGCCCGCTGCGGATCAGCGATGTGGTGAAGGACTATGATGCCGTCATGTCGAGCGTGCCCGATTTGCGGAACCTCTTCGGGCCGGAGTCCGATTGGCCGGCCGAGGATTTGAGTTTCGAGCAGGATCTGATCGATCTTGGCTGGCATCACAAGGAATTTCAAACGCGCCGCTCATTTGCCTATACCGTGATGGACCCCGCCGAGTCGCAGTGCCTCGGCTGTGCTTACCTGTATCCGACCGCCGCGCCAGGCTACCAAGCCGAAGCGTATTGCTGGGTGAGAACGAGCCGGCGGGCGGAGCTTGACGGCATCTTGTACGACGCCTTCAGCCGTTGGCTGAGCGAGGGCTGGCCATTCGCGAGCGTTGCTTTTCCGGGACGCGCACAGTCCTGGGATTCATGGGTTGCCGCGCGGTGAACGGTCGAACACATGCACGCGGCTTGGCAGCCGGCGGCGATATCACTGATCCTGCGAGGAGTTTGAACACATGAGCATCTCGTCCTTCATCCATGGCCTACCCAAGTGCGAACTGCACGTGCATATCGAAGGTACGCTCGAGCCGGAGCGCAAATTCGACCTCGCCGCGCGCAACGGCATCTCGCTGCCATTCAAGAACGTCGCCGAGATGAAGGCGTCCTACCGGTTCCACGACCTGCCTTCCTTTCTGGCGCTCTACTACAGCGGGATGGAGGTGCTGCTGTGCGAGCCGGACTTCTACGATTTGACGATGGACTATTTGCGCAAGGCTCATTCCCAAAACATCGTCTATGCCGAGATCTTCTTCGACCCCCAGGCGCATACGGGCCGAGGGGTGAGCTTCGATGCCGTCATTCGCGGAATTCGCCGTGCTCAAATCGACGCAGAGAATCAGCTCGGGATCCGCTCGCAGCTCATCATGTGCTTCCTGCGCGACTGGAGCGCGGAATTCGCCATGGCGACGCTATTGGAGTCGCTGCCCTACAGGCAATGGATCGTCGGCGTCGGGCTCGATTCGGACGAGAAGGGCAATCCGCCGGCGAAGTTCGCCAAGGTGTTTGCGCGCGCGCGCCGCGAAGGCTATCTGCTCACCATGCACTGCGACGTCAACCAGGACGATGCCGTGTCGCACATATGGGACTGCGTCAACCTGATCGGCGTCGATCGCATCGATCACGGCGTCAATTCCCTGGAGGACGCCTCGCTTTGCAAGGCGCTGATCGAGCGCAAGCTGGCGCTCACCGTGTGTCCCATCTCCAATTCCTTCGTCACGGACGGCCCCGCCACCGATGTGGTGGGAAAGATGCTGGAACTGGGCATGCGGGTCACGATCAATTCCGACGACCCGGCCTACTTCGGCGGCTACATCGAGGAGAACTTCGCTCTGGTCGAGACCCATCTCAACCTTGGGCCTCCCGGGTTGGCCACGCTCTCCAAGAATGCCATCGAAGCGGCATGGTTGCCGCGCGCCACCAAGGACAAATTCTTGAGCCAGGTGGACGCGCATCTGGCAGCCTTCGCCTAGAACCGGTAGCGAACGCCGAGCGTGGGATTGATGTTGGTGGTGTTGAAGGTGTAACCGCTCGCCACCCCATTGTAGACGCCGCTGTACATCGCGCCGATGTACGCATCGGCGTGCTGGTTGAAGAAGTAATCGGCATCGAACGAGAATGCCTCGAAGCTTCCGCTGCAGGCGCTGTTGACCGACGTGGAGCAGCCCGCTTCTTTGCCGGTGGCGTACGCATTTTGGTGGTAACCATAATAGGCAACCGTCAGGTCCAGTTTGGGAATGACGGTGTAGCGCACGCCCGCCCAATAGACATTGAGTACCTTGTCGATCGGGTACGCATCATTGTTGACGAAGGCCAGTGTGTAGCCGCCGATGTCGGAGAACCCGGCGGCCAGCGGGGCGCTCGGGTTTGAGTACTTGATGTGCTCGTAGCCCGCAAAGAATTTGACGGGGTCGAACTGATACAGGGCCATGAGAGAAAACACCGTATTGTTCGAAATCGTCGCGGCCAGCGAATTCGACACCGCATAGCCGAGTTTCGGCAGCCCGGCGACCTGGGCTGCGGTCAAGGCCGATGCCGTAATGGCGTCGTTGACTTTGGAATACAAGGCATCGACCGATGCGCCCGCATACTCGCCGCCGAGGTCGGCCTGGAACGCGGTGTTGCGGGCTCCATTCGAATCGTTGAATTTGTAAAGAGCCTTGAAATGAACGAGGTCGTAAATTGTTGCCGAATATTTCAAGACGGAGTCCAGCCGCTGATCTTCGGTGCTGCCGGCGCCTTGGTACGTGCCCGATGCACCGAGCAGGCCGAATGCGGTCGACCCGAGGTTCGGATCGTACTTGACGATCCCTTCTGCCACGAGCGAGAGCTGCCGCCCAAAGGTGATTGAGCCGTACTGCTTGGAACTCAGGCCCGCAAACGCCGTTTGCAAGGCCTGACCCGCCGAGCTGCCGTCGAAATTCACGCTTTGGGTTGCGGCGGTGCGGCCGTTGTTGGTGGTCAGCGATTTGATCGCATTGGCGATCTGGCCGGACTGGGGATTGAAGAAGGTTTCGATCTGGAAGAGCGCCGACCAATCGCCAACCAGCGGCTCGAGCCCCTGGAGACCCACTCGCGACTGGCCCATGTTGTTCGGCGTGACGCCCAATATGGATTCGCGGCTGTCCTTCTGGACGATATTGTTGCTGGCCGAGGGCCGATAATCGCTGAATGGCGCGGCATGGGTGTCGTACTGGATGCCGAGATCAATCACTCCGTAGAGCGTGATGCCGTTCCAGGTCAGCGCGTCGGTCGACGTGATGTCCGGACCGGTTTTTTGCTGCGCAAGCGCGGGAACGGCGGCGCCGGCACCTAACAGTATGAGACTCAGGTTCAGACTGCGCAGGGCGATGGCAGCCATCCGCCGCCGGCCCGGCAGGCGGGCTCGATTCATACGTTGCATTGATGTTCTCCCTCAAAAAACTGGAAATGGTTGCCGGGCTTGGTATTGTTTGGTCAGGCCCGATCCCAAGAGCGTTGTACGATCCGCCGATCTTTAGAAACTCGACGTGATGCGTCAAATACCGAAAGATGCCCTGCTCATGCATAATCGGCATAAGGTGACCGGCGGGCTCCTTGAGGTGATGCCTTTCACCTCCGCCACTCACGAGGCTCATGGACACATCGACGAAGCAACGAGGCTGCGCCTTCGCAGCATCAGCCGCCTTGCACGCGGTGGTGATATTCGTGGCGCTCTGGTCGGCGCGGATGCCCCTCCCCGTCACGCCCATGGCGCCGCTAAAACTTCTAGATTTGACCCTCCCCAAGAACAATACCTTGCTCGATTCGGAAGAAGGCGCGCCGCCCTGTGCGGACGGCAAGTCCTATTGGGGCATCGGCATGCAATTTAACCTGAACAACATCGTCATCAACGCACCGGAGTCCTACCCCGCCTATCATGCCGGCATCCGGGTGGGCGACGTGGTGACTGATCGGGACATCCACCCCGATGAGCAGGGCTACGAGACGGTCGAGTTCATGCGCCGGGGCAAGTTGCACCGTCTGCGCATCAAGACCGAGTGGATCTGCCTTCGTTGAGCGACGCCGGAATGCTCATTTCCATTGGCATGGTCTCGCTCGGTGCGGCGCTTGGTGCGCTGCTTCGTTGGTACTTCGCCTTGCGGCTGAATGCATGGTTCCCCCAGCTGCCGCCGGGCACCTTGACGGCGAACATCCTGGGTGGATACTTGATCGGTATCGCCATGGCCGTGTTTTGGGCTTTTCCGGCGCTCTCGCCGCAGTGGAAGCTGCTCACCGTCACCGGGTTTTTGGGTGGTCTCACGACGTTCTCGACGTTCTCGGCGGAGGTGGTCACCGCAATCCTCGAGGGGCGAAGCCGCTGGGCGTTGTCGACGATCTGTGTGCACGTCGTTGGGAGCATCGCGATGACTCTCTTGGGAGTGGGTACGGTGCGGCTGCTGCTCTGAAGCTGACATTGACACGGAAGTGAAGCGGATGATGACCGAGGTGGCGATCGAAGCAATCGGCTTGCACAAGAGCTTCCGCGACGTGCATGCGGTGCGTGGGCTGGACCTTGCCGTCGCGCGTGGTGAAGTGTTTGGTCTCTTGGGGCCTAATGGTGCCGGCAAGACCACCAGCTTGGAAATGCTCGAGGGATTGGTCTCCCCCGATGCGGGGCAGATCCGCATCCTGGGGCTCGATTGGCGTCACCAGAGCGCCGAGATCCGCACACGCATCGGCGTCCAGTTTCAAAGCACCGAATTGGACGACAATGTCAAAGTGCGTGAGGCGCTCGAGATGTTCGGCAGTTTCTATCCGAAATCCCGCACTGCCGCTGAGCTGTTGCGCTTGTTGCATCTGGAGGACAAGGCTGAGGCTTACCAACGACGCTTGAGCGGTGGACAGCGCCAGCGCCTGGCATTGGGGTTGGCGCTGGTCAACGATCCGGAGCTCGTATTTCTCGACGAACCGACCACCGGCCTCGATCCTCAGGCTCGACAGGGTTTGTGGGACTTGGTGCGGCAGCTCAAGAGTGAAGGTCGGAGCGTGCTGCTTACGACGCACTACATGGAAGAGGCCGAGGCATTGTGCGATCGGGTGGGCATCATGGATCGCGGCCAGATTTTGCAGCTGGGAACTCCCCGCGAGCTCATTGCCGGCTTGAATCAGCCGAGCGTCGCCGAGATCGAATTTCCCGGCGCCGCACCCGAGGCGGGTCCGTTTGCATTGCGCTTGGGAATGACGGTGGAGGTCAAGGAGAACTCCTGGGCCGTGCCGCTGAGCGATGCAAAGCAGGACCTGCAGGCCGTGCTCCATTGCATCGAGGCGTTGAACCTGCCGATGCAGCAGCTCCATGTGCGCAGGGCAAGTTTGGAGGATGTGTTCTTGCACCGTACCGGCCGGAGCCTGCGCGATTGAGCCAGCGAACCCTCTATCTGCGCATCTTTTTCAAGCAGGTGAAGATGGGCCTCGTCCTGTATGGCCGGGAACCGTCGGCGGTATTTTGGATCACGGCCTTCCCGATCGTGATGCTGCTTGCCTTGGGTACGGTATTCGGCGGAAGCACGGATGCCGGCGTCAAGCTGGTGTGGGAGCAGGCTGCGCCGCAGACGCGCTTGGACGCGCTCTTAGCCGCCGCGCTCACTGAGCAAGGCGCGCAAATCGAGCTGGCATCGCCGGCGGCCGCCGAGGCGCGATGGAAGGGCGGCAAATTGCCCGCCATGCTCATGGGTGTGGATGGTCACTACACCCTGCGGATCAACAGCTATCTGGCCGGACAGGCCATGCAAATCGAAGCCTTGGTGCAGGAGGAGTTTCTCGTCACTCAGGCGCGCGCGAATGGAGCTGCCGAACCCGCACGCATTCCGGCGGTCACGCAGAGCCCGGGCGGGCATCAGGGCGGACCCTATGCCGCCTACCTGTTGCCCGGCCTACTCGGACTCAATCTGGTCATGATCGGCGTGTTCTTCACCGGTATCGTGGATGTCACCCTGCGCGCCAAGGGCGGTTACAAGCGGCTCGCGACGACGCCTCTGCCGCGCGGCATTTACTTGGGGGCGCAACTGTGCGTTCGCGTGATCGTGGTGCTGATAGCCGGCGCACTCTTGGTGATCGTCGGTGCAGCGGCGTTTGGGATTCGCAATGAGGGGAGTTATTTTCAGCTGGCGCTGGTGCAGTTGCTGGGCGCCGCCTGCTTCATCAGCTTGGGGTTCGTGCTTGCGAGTTTCGCGAAGACCTCCGAGTCATACAGCGGTATCGCCAATCTGGTATTCCTGCCGCTGATGCTGCTGTCCGGCGTGTACTTCTCACTCGACGGAGCCCCGAGCTGGCTGCAGCGACTCGCTGATGGGCTGCCGCTGACTCCACTGCTGCAGGTGTTGCGCGCCATCTTCAACGATGGAGCGAGCCTCACAAGCCAAGGGGCGAGCATCGCCATCGTCGCGGGCTGGACGCTGGTCCTCTTTGCGTTGGCGACCCGGCGATTCAAGTGGGTGTGACTAAAGCCACGTGGCGAACCGCCGCGTATCGGAGTTCACGGCGCCCCGCAGTGTCCTCATTCAATGGTCTTGAAGCCGTAGCGCGTCAGGAAGACAGTAAACAAGCCAACGATGAATAATACGGCGCCGGGCGCAGCATCGGAGATTTTGCTGTTGGCACCGAGAAATTCAGCGGTCCAGCTCATCGATCCTGTGACACCGTGATGGAAAAGTATCACCCCTCCAATCACGCACGCGAGGCCAAGGATGAGCCCGGCGATCGAATAAATCAGTTGGTGCCGTGAAAGATTCTCGACGGTATTCGGCTGTTTCTCAGCGAATCCGCTATCAACTTGAATCAGATGAGAAATCGAAGGCGGATTACGCGTTCTTTTTCGCGTTGCTTCTTCCTTAGCGGCACGATTTTTTGGGTCACGACTTTCCATATCCAGACCTCCTTTGGCGAGCCAGCACTTGACAGGCCCATGTCGCTAACATTGTCGAAATCGAGGGTCGATTGCAATGTGCGGCGTAAGGAATTCGCGGTTGGGCAGTCCTGCCATACGGCGGGAGCGGTCGCCTGCGACGCAATCCGCCGCCCCTTCTATGTAGCGGCGAATCATGCCCCCCATGCCCCGTCGAATCACCTTTGAGAGTTACGCGAAAGTTACGCGAAAACTTTTTTTGACCGGTGCATCTCGCGTAACCTCTTGATTCAAGGGCGCTCCCTACGAGATTGTTCGGCGCTGCGCGCCTCATCCCTCGCCCGGAGGGCTCGGGACCGCCGTCGCCGGCGGGGCGCCGGCGTTCAACCCGCCCGTAGGACGGTCGGGTTGTCGAACTCGTCGGCGGGCTGGCGCCCGCCCGAGTTCTCATCTTGTGGGCGACCGTCTAGTTGGAAATGCCGGCTGACATTAGACTTTATCAAGCCAAATTGGCGCTCCCTACGAGATTCGAACTCGTGTTACAGCCTTGAGAGGGCCGTGTCCTAGGCCTCTAGACGAAGGGAGCTTATGACCGCTGATCCTTAGGCCGACGGGACCCAAGAGGGCTGGTAGTATAGCCAGCAATTTTTTGGACTCAAGCGGAACTCCATTTTTTGAATCAACCCTCGACTCAATTTCCTCTGCTGGTAATTCCCAGGGCTGAGCATTGCATTTCTCGCGCTGCGATCTCTCCCAACGCGTTGAAAGTGCTCTATCGGTTGAAGGAGGCGGGCTACCAAGGTTTTCTGGTCGGCGGGGCCGTCCGAGACCTGCTGCTCGGAATCACTCCCAAGGACTTCGACGTGGCCACCAATGCCTTGCCGGACGAGGTGCGGCGCATCTTCCGTAACTGTCGGCTGATCGGCCGGCGTTTCCGCCTGGCGCACGTGCATTTCGGACAGGAGATCATCGAGGTCGCCACCTTCCGGGCAGCGGCCGCTCCCGAGCGTGAAGACGCCGAAGATGATGGCGACGAGGAAGCGGCCGCGGCCGCCGCCCCTGGCGACACCACGCATCGCGCTTTCGACACGACCGGACGGATTCTGCGCGACAACATCTACGGCACCATCGAGGAGGATGTGTGGCGGCGCGACTTCGCCGCCAATGGGCTTTACTACAACATCGAGGATTTCTCGATCTGGGACTTCGTCGACGGCGTCAACGACGTGCGGGCGCGTCGCCTCAAATTGATCGGTGATCCGGAGACCCGCTATCGCGAGGATCCCGTGCGCATGCTGCGCGCGGTACGCTTCGCCGCGAAGCTCGATTTCTCCTTCGAGGAGTCGACTGAAGCGCCGATTCGGGACCTTGGAGCCTTGCTCGATGGGGTGCCCCCGGCGCGCCTCTTCGATGAGTGCCTCAAGCTGTTTCTTTCGGGGTTTGGCGTCAAGTCGTTCAAGCTCCTGCAGCACTACGGTTTGTTCGATCATCTGTTTCCGATGTCCGCCGCGGCGATGCGGCTGACGCCCTACGCCTATGCGCAGCAGATGCTCGAACTCGGCCTCGCGAACACCGATGCGCGCATCGCCGCCGACAAGCCGGTGACACCGACCTTCCTGTTCGCCATTCTGCTCTGGGGCGCGGTGTTGCGCGAATTGAACGAGCGTCAAGCAGGACCATCGCCCGACCTGACCCAGCTCATGCAGGCCTGCGACACCGTGCTGCGTGCGCAACAATCACGGGTTGCCATTCCCCGCCGCTACGGAGTGCCGATGCGCGAACTGTTGATGCTGCAGCCACGCTTCAGCCGCAGAAGCGGCGTCAAATCGTTGAGCCTGCTGCAACACCCCCGCTTTCGTGCGGCCTACGATTTTCTGTTGTTGCGCGCCCAGGCGGGCGTCGCCGACCCCGAGTTGGCGCAGTGGTGGACCGATGTGCAATTGCTGTCCCAGGAGGAGCGGGTTGCGTTGGTGCAATCGCGACCGCCCGACGCACCGAGCGCGGCCATCTCCGGCGGCGAGGGCGTGATCGAAGCGCCGCGGCGCCGCCGTCGCCGGCGCCGCGGTGGAACAGCGCGCAGTTAAAGCCTTGCGACCCGTCTGGCGTTCGGCCTATGTCGCGCTCGGCAGCAATCTTGGGCTTCCCCGCGAGCGGGTGCTCGAGGCCTTCGAGCGGCTGTGCGGACTGCCGGACACCCGTCTGGAACTGCGCTCGCGCCTCTATCTCTCATCCCCCATGGGTCCGCGGGATCAACCGGATTACGTCAACGCAGCGGCTGGACTTCTGACACGGTTGCCGCCGCATGAGCTGCTCGAGGCCTTGCTCGAGATCGAGCGCGCCATGGGCCGCATCCGTCAGGAGCGTTGGGGCCCGCGCATCGTCGACCTTGACCTCTTGTGGATGCCGCCGCGTCCCTTGGCCGGGCCGCATCTGACACTGCCGCATCCCGGGCTGCCGGAGCGCAACTTCGTCCTGTATCCTCTGGCGGACATTGCCCCGTCATTGCTGATTCCCGGGCTTGGCGGGGTGGCGGAGCTGAAAGTCCGGGTGGGTGGCGCAGGCATTTCCGTTCTTGAGGGCGAAGAGTGATCGAGTGAGCGCAAGTCCGCAGAAATTCATCGTCATCGAGGGTCCGATCGGGGTGGGGAAATCGAGTCTCGCGCGCCGGCTGGCGCAATCCTTGAACGGTCAGCTCGTGCTGGAACAGGCCGATCAAAATCCCTTTCTCGAGCGCTTCTACAAGAATCCCCGGGCGGCAGCCTTTCAGACTCAGCTGTTCTTTCTGTTTCAACGCGCCCGACAATTGGAGGACGTTCGCCAGGAAGACCTTTTCGGCGCCGTACGCATCGCCGATTACCTGCTCGACAAGGACCGCTTGTTCGCGCGGGTCACGCTGGACGATGCGGAATACGCCCTGTACGAGCGGGTGTACGAACGCGTGGTGATCGACGCGCCGAAGCCCGATCTGGTGGTTTATCTGCAGGCGCCGGTGGATGTGCTCATGGATCGGATCGCGAAGCGCGGAATCCGCTACGAACAGAACATCGAACGCAGCTATCTCGAGAAGATCGCGCAGGCCTACGCGCGGCTCTTTCACAGCTACGACGCGTCGCCGCTGCTCATTGTCAACTCGGCCGCCATCGACCCGGTCAACAATGACGTCGATTACCAGTTATTGTTCACCCAGATCGCCAAGACGCGACGTGGCCGGCATTTCTTCAATCCCGCCGGGAGTAGCCTGCTTCCAGCGAATTGAAGAGGTTTGACTTTGGAAACGCTCACTCGCAGCGCCTCCATTCATTATCGTTGCCGGCGATGGCGTGAATCGGGGGCGTCGGTGGCGCTGGTTCCCACGCGCGGCACGCTGCACAAAGGCCACATGAGCCTGGTCGCGGCGGCCCAGGACGTCGCCGATCACGTGGTCGTGAGCATCTTCGCCGATCCGCCGCGGGGCGTGGGGCATGACGCTGATCTCGAGCTGTTGGCCAAGATCGGCGCCGAGATCGTCTTCATGCCGCCGGCGCACGAGATGTTCCCCCTCGGCCACGAATTGGCGGCGCTCGTCAGCGTGCCTGAGTTGGCCGACGAACTCGAAGGCGCTGTTCGACCCGGGTATCTGGCATCGATCATGACGCTCCAGGTGAAGCTGCTCAACATCGTCAGACCCAATTTTGCACTGCTCGGCGAGCGCGACTTTCAACAACTCGTCCTCATGCGGCGCTTGGTCGAGGATCTTTTCTTGGCGGTCGACATCGTCAGCCGTCCCACCTGGCGCGAAAGCGACGGGTTGGCGCTCGCCAGCATCAACCGGCGTTTGAGTCCGGAACAGCGCGCCGTGGCGCCGCAGCTCTACACGACGTTGAGCGAGATCGCGCAGCGGCTGGACGCCGGCGATGCCGACCACGATGCGTTGCAGCGGCGCGGCGAACTCGCGCTCAACGGCGCAGGCTTCGTGACCGAGTATTTTCAGATCCGGCGGGCGGCGGATCTTGGTCCGGCGCGGGCAGGTGCGCGCGATTTGGTCATACTGGCGGCAGCCCGCCTCGGCGACATCCGCCTGATCGACAGTCGCCCGGTGCGGCTCATCGAACGTCACTGATTTGACAGTTCGCCGTGGGCCTCGAGCGCCCACGCGACATGCTCGCGCACCAGCGCCGCAGGATCATCGGCGCGCGCGCGCAGCGCCGCCAGGATTGTCGGCGACGTCGGCGCGTTGCCGAGCGCGACGGCAATGTTGCGCAGCCAGCGCGGGTAGCCGAGCCGACCGATTGCACTGCCCCGCGTTCGGTCGAGGAACTGTGCTTCGCTCCAGCCGAACAGGGTCGTGAGCTCTGCGTGGTCGAGACCGTGCCGCACGGCAAAGTCTGCCTCACGCGTGGGCTTTGCAAATGTGTTCCAGGGGCATACCAGCTGGCAGTCGTCGCAGCCGTAGATGCGATTGCCGATGGCGCGGCGGAATTCGATCGGAATCGACCCTTTGAGCTCGATGGTGAGGTAGGAGATGCAGCGCCGCGCGTCCAAACGATAGGGAGCCACGATGGCCTTCGTGGGGCAGGCCGGCAGGCACGCATTGCAGCTGCCGCAATGCGCAGTCGCCACCTCATCCGGAGGCAGGGCGAGATCCACATAAATTTCCCCAAGAAAGAAATAGGAACCGGCACTGCGGTCGATGAGATTGGTGTGCTTGCCGATCCAGCCCAAGCCCGCATTGCGTGCGAGCGCCTTTTCCAGCACCGGCGCGCTGTCGGCGAAGGCGCGGTAGCCGAAGGGGCCCAGCGCAGCCACGATGCGATCGGCGAGCCGCTGCAGCCGCCGGCGCATCAGCTTGTGGTAATCGCGGCCGAGCGCATAGCGCGAGACATAGGCGAGGTCGGGGTTCGCGAGCACCTCGGCCGGATCGGCCGCGGTGCCCGGCCAGTAATCGAGACGGGCGCTGATGACGCTCACCGTTCCGGGCAGCAGCTCGGCCGGCCGCGTCCGCTTCGCGCCATGCCGTCGCATGTAGTCGAGTTCACCGTGAAAGCCGGCGATCAACCAGTCGCGAAAGTGCGCTTCATCCGCGGCAAGATCGATCGAGGCGATGCCGAGCCGCGCGAAGCCGAGTTCACCGCCCCAGCGCTTGATCTCGGCGACCAGGCGGGCGGGGGACATCGACGTGCCGTCCGTCAGAGTGTGCATGGGCTCGCAGCGTGCATACGGCTCGTATAATGGCTGATAAAGCCCCCGTCGGCGCATCGATGACGCCATGACCCCATTGCAGATCGAATTCACATTGGACCAACCCAACGCCACCGAGGCGCTGGGCGCGGCGCTCGCTCACGCCTACACGCAGGCCGGCCGCGGCGCCGCCGTCGTGTTTCTGCACGGCGAACTGGGCGCGGGAAAGACCACCTGTGTCCGCGCCTTGCTCCGCACCCTCGGTGTCACCGGCTTGATTCGCAGCCCGACCTACACCTTGGTCGAAGTCTATGAACTGCCCGACCTCGCCTGTATCCACGTGGACCTCTACCGGCTGCGCGGGCTGCGGGATGTCGAGGAGTTGGGCCTGCGGGACTATCTCAGCGGCAATAGTTTGTTGCTGGTGGAATGGCCGCTGCAAGGCGCCGGGGCATTGCCGACGCCGGATCTCGAGATCTCGCTCAGCTATCTCGATGGCGGGCGCCAGGCGACGCTTCGAGCGGGGTCGGATGGCGGTCACCGCCTGATCGACGTCCTGCGAGACGACACTAGCTTGATGGCCTATGTCTCTAATTTAACTTGAAAAAAGACCCGATTAGGGATTTACTTAATAGTCATGGCAATACGCTTAAACCTGTTTTCGTGGGTCTGCTTGGTCGGAGTTGGCTTGTGTACGCCCGTTATTGCCGCGCATGTGCATCCGGTCGTGGTCAACGAGGTGCATCTGTCGGCCGGACCTGACGGGACCCGGCTCGCCATGGAGCTGTCAGCCCGCACGCCGCACACACTGTCCATCCTGAAAAATCCCGATCGCATCGTCCTCGACATTGCCAACGCCCATCTTGCTGCCGGCGCGCGCCCGGCCCCGGCAGGCGTCGGCGCGATCAAAGACGTGCGCCTGGGACGCCGTGCCGCCGGTGGACTGCGCTTGGTTCTCGACCTGTCCCGCCCCATCCGCGCGAAGAGCTATCTGGCAGAGCCGTGCAAACCGGCGAGGTGCCGGCTGATCGTCGACTTGCGCGTTGCGGCCGCCGCCGATGTGCCCGTGCCCGTGCGCGCGGAGCATGCACGACCGGAGGCCCGCAGCCTCATCATTGCCATCGACGCCGGACATGGCGGCGAAGATCCGGGTGCCATCGGCAAGTACGGCACCCAGGAGAAGGATGTAACGCTCGCGATCGCCCGCATCCTTGCCCGCCAACTCGACGATGAGCCCGGAATGCGGGCGGTGCTCACGCGGGATGGCGATTACTTCGTGCCGCTGCGCGACCGCATGGTGCGTGCACGCGCGAAACAGGCGGATCTTTTCGTATCCATCCACGCCGACTCGGTGCGCGACCGCAGCGTCGACGGCTCTTCGGTGTACATCCTCTCGCAACGGGGTGCGACGGACGAGGCGGCACGCTGGTTGGCGGAACGTGAGAACGCGGCGGATCTCATCGGCGGCGTGTCGCTCGACGACAAGGGGGACGTGCTCGCCTCCGTGCTGCTCGATTTGTCCCAGTCCGCCGCCTTGAGCGCCAGCGAGACGGCAGCCCAGCATGTGCTGCACCAGCTCATGCGCGTCGGCGAGATTCGCAAACCCGAGGTGCAACAGGCGCGTTTCGTCGTTTTGAAGTCGCCTGATATTCCCTCGATGCTGGTGGAGACGGCGTATATCTCGAATCCGCAGGAAGAGCTGCGCCTGCGCGGCGTGGCGCATCAGACCAAGCTGGCCTTCGCGATTCACCAGGGATTGCGCGCTTATTTCTACGATGATCCTCCGCCCGGAACGCGTATCGCGGAACTTGCGGGCATCGACCACACCGCACCGTCGTCGTCGCGGCCGGTGCTCGCCACGGCGGGCGAGTAGCGATCACCTTCGCCCGGGCACGGCCTGCGGCGAAACATCCGCCCGCTGTGCGAAAATGCCGGCGCCCATACTGCGAGGTGCCCCTTCTTGTCGATCCAAGTCCTAGCCGATGAACTCGTCAATCAAATCGCCGCCGGTGAAGTCATCGAGAGGCCGGCGTCGGTCGTCAAGGAATTGGTGGAGAACTCCCTGGATGCCGGCGCCACCCGCGTCGACGTGGAATTGGAGCGCGGCGGTTGCGGCTTGATCCGCGTGCGCGACGATGGCAGCGGGATCGCGCCGCCCGATGTCGCGATAGCGCTGGCGCGCCATGCCACGAGCAAGATCACCTCGCTCGATGATCTCGAACACATCGCCACTCTCGGATTCCGCGGCGAAGCGCTGCCCTCGATTGCGTCGGTGTCGCGGCTGTCGCTGACCACTCGATCGGCCGCGGCCGAGCATGGGTGGACGGTCGAGGCACGGCACGGGGAGTGCGCGGCGCCGACACCGGCGTCGCATCCCCGCGGCACCACCGTCGAGGTTCGTGATTTATTTTTCAATGTACCGGCGAGGCGCAAATTTCTGCGCACCGAGTCGACCGAGTTCACGCATGCGGTCCGCATGCTCGAGCGGCTTGCTCTGTCGCGTTTCGATGTCGCCTTCAACCTGACTCACAACGGCAGGAATGTCTGGACGCTGCCGGTGGCAGGATCGGCGGCGGCGCGCCTTGCGCGGGTGGCGCGCGTGTGCGGCGAAGAATTCGCGGCGCATGTGATCGAGCTGCGCCACGAAACGGAAAGCCTCAATCTGACGGGTTGGCTCGCGCTGCCGACATTTTCGCGCAGCCAGTCAGATCTTCAGTTTGCGTTCTTGAATGGCCGTTTCGTGCGTGACAAGTTGCTCGCGGGCGCCGCGCGGCTCGCGTACCAGGACGTGTTGTTCAGCGGCCGGTTTCCGGCCTACCTGCTTTATCTGCAGCTCGATCCGACCATGGTCGACGTCAATGCCCATCCGCAAAAGCTGGAGGTGCGTTTTCGTGATTCGCGGCGCATCCATGATTTTCTGTTCCGGACCGTGGAGCGCGCATTGGCGGGTACGCGGCCCAACGGCGATTCGGCGGGCAGCGCGCCGCTCGATTGGCTGACCGGCAGCGCCCAGCATGCGGCGGAATTGCCGCCCCCGGCACAGGCGCGCTTTTTTTTGCCCGAGGCGCAATCCCGACGCGGCGCCGATGCCTACCGCAGCTTCCTCGGGACCGATGGCTCAGCCGTGCAGGACGAGGCGCCGCACGACGGGAAGCCATTGGGCTACGCGATCGCCCAGTTGCATGGCGTGTACATCCTGGCGCAGACCGCGGATGGAATGGTGCTCGTCGACATGCACGCGGCCCACGAGCGGGTCATGTATGAAGCGATGAAAAAACTGCTGGCGGGCGAAACCGCACAGCAGCAGTTGCTCGTGCCGGAAGTGCTGCGCGTCACGCCGGCGCAAGCCGAAGCGGCCGAAGGGCATGCGGCCGAGTTTGCAGCCTTGGGTTTCGGCCTCACGCGGTTGAGTCCCGATCAACTTGGCTTGCGTGCGGTGCCGTGTCTTCTGACACACCGCGATCCCGCCGGCATCGTGCGGGACGTGCTGGCGGATCTCGTCGAAACGGGAACGTCGCGACACGTCGAGGAATCCTTGAACCATCTGCTCGCCACCGCGGCGTGTCATGCCGCTGTGCGCGCGCACCGCCGGCTGTCCCTGGCGGAAATGAATGCGCTGCTCCGGGAAATGGAGCATACCGACCGTGCTGATCAATGTAATCACGGTCGACCCACCTGGGTCCGACTCTCGCTGGCGGAGCTGGATCGTCTGTTCATGCGCGGCCGCTGATGCCCGGCGAGCCTGAGGGGAAGCCCGGCAGTCGCCGGAGCGCCGTGCTCCTCATGGGGCCCACCGGCGCCGGCAAGTCGGATCTTGCGCTCGAATTGGTGCGGCATCGGCCGCTCGAAATCGTCAGCGTGGATTCGGCCATGGTCTATCGAGGCATGGACATCGGCACCGCCAAACCCGATCGCGAAACGAGACGCACCATTCCTCATCATTTGATCGACATCCGGGAGCCGACGGACGCGTACTCGGCCGGCGATTTCGTTCAGGATGCGCATGCGGTCATGCAGGACATCTGGCGCCGCGGACGCCAGCCGCTCTTGGTCGGCGGCACCATGCTTTATTTCCACGCACTCTCTCATGGAATTGCGGATTTACCGCCTGCCGATTTCAGGGTTCGCACCCAGATCGATGCGCGGGCCGCGACCGCTGGTTGGCCTGCGATGCATCGCGAATTGGCGGCGATCGATCCTCAGGCGGCGGCGCGAATCCATTTCAACGACGCGCAGCGCATCCAGCGCGCTCTCGAGGTGCATCAGTTGTCCGGCCAGCCCATCTCGCGGCTTCAGCAGGAGCGGACCTCCGTGCTGGCTGGAGTGAACGTCGTGGAACTGGTGTGTGCTCCGTTCGCAAGACAGGAACTGTACGTGCGACTGACGAAACGTGTCGATGCCATGCTGCAGGCGGGATTCGTCGACGAAGTGCGGGCATTGCGTGAAACAAAGGGTTTATCCGCGGAACATCCGACGATGCGCGCGGTCGGATATCGTCAAATGTGGCGGTACCTGTCCGGAGAGTGCGATCTGGCAGCGGCACGTGAGGCGGTGATCATCGCGACGCGGCAATTGGCGAAGCGGCAGCTGACATGGCTCCGGGCGCGGCCGCGCGCAGTCTGGGTGGACGCCACGCATCCGGATGCAGCAGCGATGATGAACGCCGCACTGTCCGAGGGCGGGCTGCAGTCGTGATTGGAATTTTTGCCAGCGATAATTCGTGTTACTTCGCGTGAGGTGCCTGTGCTAGCATTCAACGAGTATTTGCTTCGTGCCGCAGGGAAGTGACACGGCAATGCAAGTGACACTAAAAACAAGGAGCTCTCCCATGGCCCGTGGCCAGTCCCTTCAGGACCCATTTCTCAACGCCCTGCGTAAAGAGCGTGTGCCCGTTTCCATTTATCTCGTAAACGGCATCAAACTTCAGGGTCAGATCGACTCGTTCGATCAATTCGTTGTCTTGCTGAGAAACAGCGTCAGTCAAATGGTCTACAAGCATGCCATCTCCACGGTCGTGCCCGCGCGCAACGTGCGTCTGCCGACCGGCGAAGACGGCGAAGTGACGGAACCGGCGATCGTCGAATGATCGGGTCGCGAATGACCGGGTCGCGAATGACCGGGTCGCGAATGACCGGGTCGCGAACGACCGGATCGCGAGGGACTGCAACGCTGAGTTTAGGGCGGCGCTCTGCAACTGTTTGAAAGGCCGCAGGGTGGCGAGCGCGCCATCTTGGTGGGTGTGGGCATCAAGCACCCGGTTGATCCCTACGACACGTCGGAGTTCAAGGCATTGGCAGCCTCGGCCGGTGCGCAATGCGTGGGCGTGGTACTCGCCACCCGTGCCCGACCGGACCCGAAGTATTTCGTCGGTTCGGGTAAGGCCGATGAGATCAGGAGCTGTGCGGACGAGCATGGCGCCGAGGTGGTGCTCTTCAATCACACCTTGAGTCCGAGCCAGGAGCGCAATCTCGAGAAGCTCACCAATCGCCGAGTTTTGGATCGGAACGGCCTGATTCTCGATATCTTCGCGCAGCGAGCCCGCAGCTTCGAGGGAAAACTACAGGTCGAGCTTGCGCAGCTTCAGCACCTGTCCACCCGTCTGGTGCGCGGCTGGACGCATTTGGAGCGACAGAAGGGCGGGATCGGTCTGCGGGGCCCCGGCGAAACCCAGCTGGAGACCGATCGTCGGCTCATCGGCAAGCGGATCCGCACTTTGCAGAACCGCTTGGAAAAGCTCGGGCGCCAACGCGACACCAGCCGTCATGTGCGACGTGAGGTGCCCGTGCCGACGATCGCCCTGGTCGGCTATACGAACGCCGGGAAGTCCACGCTGTTCAATGCGCTCACCGGCGCGACCACCTACGTCGCCGATCAGCTCTTCGCCACCTTGGATCCCACCGTCAGGAAGGTGAAACTCGACGGAGTGGGCGAAGTCGTGCTGGCCGATACGGTGGGCTTCGTCCGGGCGCTGCCGCACGAATTGGTGGCCGCTTTTCGTTCGACGCTGCAGGAGGCCCGTGATGCGGATTTGCTGCTGCACGTGGTCGATGCCAGCGACCCGCTGCGCAATGAGAGAATCGATCAGGTACGAGAGGTGCTGCGCGGCATCGGCGCCGGTGAGTTGCGCGAATTGTTGGTCTTCAACAAGATCGATCAGCTCGTCGCCGACGAGGTTTCTGATCCCGGTTTGACGATGCCGCGGGTCGTGTCGGACGCGGACGGCGCTGCGGTACAGGCCTGGCTGTCGGCCACGACCGGCGCCGGACTTGCGGAGCTGCGAGCCGCTTTGGCCCGGGCGGTAAGGCCGAATCAAGTGCGCCGTACGCTGCATTTGGAGCTGCCGGCGGCGGCAGTGCGTTCGGATCTGTATCGCCGCAACGCGGTGCGTGCCGAGCGCCAGCGCGACGATGGGAGTTGGGATCTCGACGTTGAACTCGATTTGACCGAGATCGACAAATTGTTGGGCGGCCGGGGCGTCAATTTGGTGGATAATACGGATTCAAGCCGCGAACAGCGCGTGGCATAGCCGACTTGTGGGAGTCCGGTCGGCTGTTAGAATGTCCGGCTGCACAACACCGAATAACTGACCGCAAACCAATTAGGCATACGCATGGCTTGGAACGAACCTGGCGGCGAAAAACGCAACCCGTGGAATCGCCCGCAGCAGTCGCAAAACGACCTCGACGACGTGTTGCGCAATCTGCAGCGGCGGCTGGCTGCCCTTTTTGGCCGCGGCACCGGTGCGGGCGGCGGCAGCGGTCCGGCCAATTTCAATCGAATTTTCGGCGGCGTGGTGGCCGTGGTTGCGCTGGTCTGGCTCGGCAGCGGCGTGTATCGCGTCGATGCTCAGGAGCGCGCCGTCATCTTGAGGTTCGGCAAGTTCGAGGAAATCACCGGGCCTGGCTACAACTGGCATCTTCCCTGGCCGATCGAACGGCGGATCATCGTCAACGTCTCGCGCCAGTACAGCGTCACCGACGATGCGAGCATGCTCACCGCCGACACCAACCTGGTCGAGGTCAAGTCGGCAGTCCAGTACACCCAGCCCGATCCGATGAAATTGTTGTTCAAGGTGCGGGATGTGGAGGACACGCTGGCGCAGGTGAGCGAAAGCGCGATGCGTGAGGCGGTGGGTCAGGCCTCGCTCGACAAAGCGCTGGCATTCGACCCGTCGATCACCGATCGGGCCCGCATGCTGCTGCAACATACTCTCGACTCCTATGACATGGGCATCCGGGTCCTGTCGGTCAACCTGA
>Ga0116228_10000781_pt1 | contig 24963 bp, 19 predicted proteins | sample S1TSphfallax_2_FD_89694 | JGI IMG/M metagenome (GOLD analysis project Ga0116228, IMG submission 89694) | Host-associated microbial communities from peat moss isolated from Minnesota, USA - S1T2_Fc - Sphagnum fallax MG | ecosystem: Host-associated > Plants > Peat moss > Unclassified | place...
ACTCGAAGGCTCGATCGCCGTGACCGGTTCGCTGGTGCAATGGTTGCGCGACAATCTGGGCGTGATCTCAAGCGCAGCCGACATCGAAGCCCTGGCGCGAAGCGTCGAGGACAATGGCGGTTGTTATTTCGTGCCTGCCTTCTCGGGGCTATTCGCGCCCTACTGGCAATCGAACGCCCGCGGTGTCATCGTGGGTTTGACGAGTTACGTGACCAAAGGCCACATCGCCCGCGCTGTGCTCGAGGCCAGCGCATGGCAGACGCGCGAGGTCGTCGATGCCATGGCGGCCGATTCGGGCGTGGCGTTGACCACGCTCAAAGTCGACGGTGGCATGACGGCCAATGAATTGCTGATGCAATTTCAGGCGGATGTGCTCGATGTGCCCGTCGTGCGTCCGGTGGTATCGGAGACCACGTGTCTCGGGGCTGCCTATGCTGCGGGGCTTGCCGTCGGCTACTGGCCCGATATCGAAAGCCTGCGTGCCAATTGGAAGAAGTCGATGGAGTGGACGCCGCGAATGGGCTCGGCGGAACGCGGCAGGGGTTATCGCAAATGGAAGAAGGCGGTGAAGCGAACCATGGATTGGACGGATGCCGACGAGGAGGCGTAGCGGCGCTGTGATAGCCTGTTGGGGAACGTGGAACACACAGATTTCCCGGACGGAGGCTCAAGAGTGCTCACTCCAAAGCAAACAGACGCCGTCGCTTCGGCTCTGCTGCCCGCCGTAACGCGAAATCAGAAACCTGTGCTGCAATGCCCCTCTTGTGGCGCGCCATCCATTTCGCCGGAAGCGCGCAGGCGGTTGCTATGGCAAATTCAGTGTCCCGCGTGCGAGAGCCATCTGCGCTTGAAGTGGGGTCGCTCGTTGTTGTTGGGTTACCTCGCGGCAGTGGCGCTTCTTGTCGTTGCCGTTTTTGTAACCATCCACGGGCGTCGCGCCTTTCCTGGTGCGATAGGAGTCATGTGGAGCATCTGCATCAGCGTTGCATTTACCAATATCCGCAGTCGTCTGCCGCTCGAGAGGGCAACTTAAAACACCTAATTAAAGTTATTGAGGACTACTAGCCCATAAAAAACGCCGATTTCGATGTATTATTGCCGGCAACTACTACCACCAGCTGCCTGCGATGACAACCAGCCACACGCCAGCTGAGCTTGCGACCTCGTTGGGCACGAGCATCCGCAAACTCAGAATTGACCGGAACCTGAAACAAGACGAGCTTGCCGCTCGAGCGGGCATCAGCCTGCATGCCCTGCAGAATCTGGAGCGCGGAGCAGGTGCCACGGTGCGCACTCTGGTCACCGTGCTGCGGGCGTTGGGGCGAGAGGATTGGCTCAAGACCCTGGCGCCCTCTCCTACGATCAACCCGCTCACCTTGCCCCGGGGTGCGACCGAGCGAAAGCGTGCACGCAGGGCGGGCAAGTAGGGGGTGAGTTGTGCCAGTTAAGCGCAGAATCGGCCGACGCGATGTTTCCAAGCGTCCGCTCACTAAACCGCGTGGCGCTTCCCGCGTTTCGCCAGGCAAGAGCAGCCCTGCTCCATTCATCCATGTCGATCGGGTGGAGGTGCATCTTTGGGGGCAGATGGTAGGGGCGGTTGCCTTGGATCCAGGGTACGGCTTCTATGCCTTTCGCTTCACCCCGGAATTTCGTCAGCGTGGCATCGATTTGTCACCGCTGCACATGCCGCTCCGCGAGGATCGGACCTTCATCTTTCCGGACCTGCCTGAAGTGACCTACCGGCGCTTGCCGGCTCTCTTGAGCGATGCGCTGCCAGATGACTTTGGCAACGCGCTGATCAACAAGTACATGGCCGATCGAGGCATCTCCGCGGCCGCGGTCACTCCGCTGGACCGATTGGCCTATATGAGCAACCGGGCCATGGGCGCACTGACATTTCGGCCCGCCCGTGGCCCCGCGAACCGCACCCCCACCCCGATCGACATGAGTCAGTTGGTGGATGAGGCGCGGCGAGTTGTGCGAGGGGAGATCGCATCTCAAGCTGCCGCCAACGCGGCCCTGCGCAGCATCATCGACGTGGGTACCTCCGCCGGCGGAGCTCGGGCGAAAGCGGTGATTGCTTGGAATCCGAACACTCAGGAGATACGTACCGGGCAGCTGGCGGCTCCGCGAGGCTTTGAGCACTGGCTGTTGAAATTCGATGGCATGGGGGCGGACCAGGAGCTCGGTACCTCGAGTCACTATGGGCGCATCGAGTACGCCTACTTTCTGATGGCGCGCGCCGCAGGCATCAATATCTCCGAAAGCCGGCTGCTGGAAGAGAATGGTCGTGCGCATTTCATGACGCGCCGTTTTGACAGAGACGGCGACGTGCGGCATCACATGCAAACCCTGTGCGCGATGGCCCATCTGGATTACAAACAACGGGGCACACATTCATACGCGCAATTGTTTGGTACCGTGCGCGAGTTACGGCTGCCTTACGAGGCTAACGAAGAAGCGTTTCGCCGCATGGTCTTCAACGTGATGGGTCGCAATTGCGATGACCACACCAAGAATTTCTCCTTCCTCCTGCGGCAAGGAAGCGCTTGGGAATTGGCCCCTGCTTACGATGTCACGTTTGCGCACAACCCTGCGGGCGAGTGGACCAAACAACATCTCATGTCCGTCAACGGAAAGTTCAAAGGCATCACCCATTCGGATCTCCTGGCAGTGGCTGAGCGCTTCGGCATCGGGACCGCACCGCAGGTCATTTTACAAGTGCGCTCGGCGATCAAGCGCTTCGCGGAATTTGCCGAGCGCGCGGGTGTGCCGGAAAAAGAAACACGGAACCGGGAAAAGCAGCTGCTGTTCTTGAAAACTCTGTGACGCAGTCGATGTTACGCAATCATGAAAATGAAAGTAACGTAACGATCGCATCCAATTAACCAGACTTCATTCGAGTGCACGCAACGCACTGACGGGACGCGCTAGACTCCGCCTGCGTTACAAGGAGCGGTAGTACCGCTTGCAAAACATAATTATGGAGGCCTCATGAATTTTCGATTCAAACCCATTCTGGCTGGAATTTCTCTGGTGTTCGCTTTACCGATCGCCGCAAATGCGGACTCGCCCGGTGCACATCCGGCATATCTGCATGCGCTTTCCGATCTTCGCGCCGCGCGCTGGATGCTCGAGCATCGGCCCGGTGATGCCGCGGTGAGCGGGCAGGAAGATGTCGCCATCACTGAAGTAGATGCCGCCATCAATGAGATCAAGAAGGCTGCCATCGACGATGGCAAGGACCTGCACGATCATCCGGGTGTGGCCGACGTGCGCGATCGGCCGGGCCGGTTGCACAAGGCTCTCGATCTTCTGCACAAGGCGCACCAGGACGTGGCGCGCGAGGAAGACGATCCGATGGCCAAGGGTTTGCGTAACCGCGCGGTCGGACACATCGACGCGGCGGTCGAGGCGACTCGCCACGCGATCGGTGATGTGAACCACGGCGCGTAAAAACGCGTAATTGATGAAACCGGTGCGGTCGGGCTCGCTCGGCCGTACCGGCTCTCATCCTCGGTGTGCCGGCGGCGGCTCACCTTCCCACAGATAGGCCCGCGTTCCCGCGGGTGCTTGATACCAGCCGGGATCCCGGTAATCGCCTGCCTTGAGGCCGGCGCGGATCTTCATGACCGTGAACATGCCGCCCATTTCGATATTTCCGTAAGGACCGCTGCCTGCCATCATCGGCAGCGTGTTCGCCGGCAGCGGCATGTCCATCGGCATGTTGCTCATGGCGCCCGACATGTTCATGTACTGCGGTACGAGCGCGGTGATCTGTTTCGCAAGATCATCCTGCTCGACGCCGAGCATGGTCGGCAGCGTATGGCTCATGGCGTTCATCGTGTGATGACTCTTGTGGCAATGGAACGCCCAATCACCCTCCGCGGCGGCGGTGAACTCGATGGCTCGCATCTGGCCGACGGCGATGTCGGCGGTTACCTCGGGCCAACGCGAGGCCGGCGGCGTCCAACCGGCGTCGGTTCCCACCACCTCGAACTCGTGTCCGTGCAAGTGAATGGGGTGGTTGGTCATGGTGAGATTGCCGACGCGAATGCGCACCCGCTCGCCGAGTCTCGCCACCATCGGTGAGGTGCCGGGGTAGGCGCGGCTGTTGAACGTCCACAAGTTGAAGTCGGTCATGGTGCTGACCTTGGGGGTCGCACTGCCCGGATCGATGTCGTAGGCATTCAACAGAAAGACGTAGTCGCGATCGACGGGCATGAAGTTTGCATCCTTCGGATGCGTCACCCAGAATCCCATCATGCCCATCGCCATTTGCGTGGTCTCATCGGCATGCGGGTGGTACATGAAAGTGCCCGAACGCCGTGCCACGAACTCATAGACGAACGTCTTGCCGGGATCGATACCGGGTTGATTGAGACCGGTGATGCCGTCCATCCCGTTGGGAAGTCGCTGCCCATGCCAATGAATGCTGGTTGGTTCCGGCAGTCGATTGGTCACGAACATGCGCACGCGGTCGCCCTCGACGACTTCGATGGTGGGACCGGGCGATTGGCCGTTGTAACCCCAAAGATTCGCCTGCATGCCGGGCGCGATTTCGCGCACCACGGGTTCTGCAACCAGGTGGAATTCTTTCACACCACCGCGCATGCGCCACGGCAGACTCCAGCCGTTCAACGTGGCCACCGGCCGAAAGCGCTCGCCGTCGGGCGGTGCGGGTGGAATTTGCATGAGCGGAGAATCGCTGGTTGCGATTTCCGGCAAAGCCGCGAGTGCGCTCTTGGCGACCGTGCCGGCGGCGGCGGCGAGGCCCATGTGGGTGAAGAAACTTCTACGGGTGATCATGAGGGTGCCTTCAAGGTGTGGGGTTGCCGAGCAGGGCGGCATCGAGCCGTGATTTGGCGAGCCAGAAGTCGCGCAGGCTGCCGATGTAGTCATCGACGCTGCGGATCTGTTCGCGCGTGTCGGCCAGCAATTCGAAGATGCTGATCAACGAGGCGTTGTAGCGCAGTACATTCTCCCCGGCGAGCATTTGGCGCAGCGGTACGACCTCATCGCGTTGTTGCCGGGCGATGTCGAAGCTCGCCCGATACGCCGCGTAAGCCTGGCGCACCTGCGAGCGCGCCTCGAGGGCGGCCTGCGCGAAACGATCGACCGCTTGTGCATACACGGCCTCTGCCTTTCTCACGCGCGCCGCGCCGCTGTCGAAGATCGGAATCTCCAACGTAACGGCATAGCCGTGCTGGTAAGGCGCGTCGCGCGCGCCTTGTTTGGTCCACGAGGGACCCAAGTCCAGCACATTGATGATGCGCGTGGCCTTGCTAAGTTTCAGGCGCCGCGCCAGCGCGTCGATGTTCTGATGCATCAACTGCAGATCGACGCGGTTCTCGAGCAGCATGCGCTCGACCTCGGGCTGCGCTTCGATGCCCGCCGGCAGATCAGGAAGCGTGGGCGCAAGGGTCATGTCGTTGGCGGGGCCGGGTTCGCCGGACAGTCCCAGAAGCCGTGACAGATTCTCGCGCGCCGCGGATTCGGCGAGTTGTGCGCGCAGCAGATCACGCGCCGCCTCGGTCGAGAAAATCTGCTCGCGGGCCTGATCGATGCTGCTCCAATTGCCGGCGCTGCGCATGCGTTGTGCCAATATCGCTCCGGTTTCGGCAGCCTGGCTGACCTTGAGCAGGTATTGCAGTGACTGCTGTGCGGCCACCGCCTGGAAATAGGCCTGGCGAGTCGCGGTGGCCAACTGTGCGATGTCGAGGAACACCGCGCTCTGGGTTTGCGCAAACCTCCGTGCTTCGATGTCGTGCGCGTAGGAGAGAGTCAACAGCGACAACACGTTGAAGCTCAACGTTTCAACGATGTCGTATTGACCGTCCGCACCGGCATGAGTCAGATCGAAACGCGGGTTCGGCAGCCGCCCGGACTGCACCAGGTCTGCCTCCGAGATCTGCAGTTCAGCGAACGAGGCGCGCAGGCCTCGATTGTTGAGCAGGGCAACCTGCACTGCATCGTCGGCAGTGAGCGGATGCGACATCAATTGCCCCACGTCGGCGGCGCACTTGGCGGCCTCACCTGCCGTGCGCGGCCAGGCGACATCCTTGTGCAATCGAGTCTGCGTGGTCGCGGCGACACCGGCAAAGCCGCGGTCGCCCGAAAAGCCGGCGCACCCGTTCAATTCTGACAGCACCGCTGCGCCGAAGAGTATTACCCATCGACTCGCTCGGAGTCGGTCCGCGAAATAATCCATAAGCCCTCGCATCTCGAGGCCGCGGGGGTTTGCCGCAGGCCCGAGTTGTTCACCACCGGAATGGACGCTATTGCGTCCGCCTTTAGGCGGGAATCGTCCGGGGAGGACGGTCGAGGCGGTCGAGGGAGGTCGTGAAGGGCGTGCGTTGCTGCGGCAGGGACAGCAGCAGTGTGTCGGCGCGCGGGGGTGTCCACGCTGGGTTCGCTGGTGCCATCGCAGCCAGACAGCAGTCCGTGCAACACCCGTGGTGGTGGACGGTGGAGTTTTGAGTGGCGTGCTCAGTGCCGACGGATATGGCGCGTGAAGGTGCGAGGTCTACGTGTCCGCCGCAGTGCTCATGCGCGCCGGCGGCTTGCCGCCCCACGAGATCTGAAGCGGCCGGCTGGGCGCAGAACGCGACGGCCGCAAAGCCCTGCAGCGGCAGCGAGAGTGCCAGCAGCAGCGCGGCGATCCGGCAGTGGCTCAAGAGAGGTCGCATCACAGCGAAAACATATCACTAGCGCCCCTACATTACACGCGGTGTCCGCAATCTCCGTGAACTAAGACTACAATCCGACTTACCTGAGGCCCGTTATGTGAGGTTGCATGCGTATTTCGTTGATTGTGGGAGCCCTGCTGATCGCGGGCGGTCTTTATATTCTGATCAAATCGCCGTCATACAGCCAGGACAAGCCCGTCCTCACAGTGGGTTCGCTGCAAGCTAGCGTGTCCCAGCAGCACGAGATTCCCGCCTGGCTGGGTGGCGTGGCGCTGGCGGCCGGCGTGGTTCTGGTGGTGGTGGGGATCCGCGGCAAGGCCTAGAGCGGCAAGTGTCGACGCTTGGCTTGGGTTGACACTTCTTCAGATTCCTTGGCAGATTGAGTAGGCATCGTCTGACAGCGCCTCAGTTCCGGGTGCGTACAGCACAGCGCACGCGAGGCGTGCACTATCGCGATCCGATTCGAAGGATTATTGAAGAATGCTGTCGACGTGCTTTCGTTCGCTGTCTTTGCTTGTGGTCTCGATATCGACACTGCACGCTGCATCCTTCGAACTGCCTCCCTTGAATTCTCCGCCGAGCAACGAGCATCACGTCGGCAAGGTGGTGTGGGCAGACTTGGTCACGCCGAGCTTGAGCGACGCCGAAAAATTCTACAGTGCTCTGTTCGGCTGGACCTTTCAGAACATCCACGCCGGCGATACCGACTATGCCGTCGCCATGGAGGCCGGCCGGCCGGTGGCAGGAATCGTCGAGAAGCCCGTGTCTGTCTCGGAACGCCATCAGTCCGCATGGCTGACATTCATTGCCGTGCGCGATGTCGATGCGGTGAAGCGCACGGCGCTCGCGCAGAAGGGGAAAGTGCTCGCCGATTCCGTGAGCTACGCGATGCGCGGCCGGCAGGCGGTGCTGGCCGATCCGGAAGGCGCGGTATTCGCGGTCTTGGCATCGAGCAGCGGCGATCCGCCCGACTATCTGGCGGCGCCGGGCGAATGGATCTGGAGCTCTCTGCTTGCGAAGGATCCGGAACACGAGGCCGCCTTCTATCAGGATTTATTCGGCTACGACGTGTTCGATGCCGAGAGTGCCGACGGACTGGAGCATTTGATCCTGTCGAGCGACGACTACGCCCGAGCCAGTGCCAACGCATTGCCGACAGCGGAAGGTCACCGCCATGCGCACTGGCTGAATTTCATCAGGGTGAACAATGCCGCCGATATGGTTACCAAGGCGGTGTCGCTGGGCGGCCGCATTCTGGTGGAACCGCATCTGGATCGGCATGGCGGCATGGTAGCGGTGGTGGCCGATCCCGCGGGCGCGCCGGTCGGACTCATGGAATGGAGCGACAGCGACTCCAAGACGGAGCCGAAGTAATGCGCGCCTCACGCCGGTGGATGCAATTGGGTGTGAGCTTGCTGTGCTCGACGGCGCTGGCGTGTTGCGCCGTGGAAGGCGTCGGTGTCGACGGCAGCGTTGGCGTCGGTTATGCCGGTGGATATTATGAGCCCTATGGCTACGACTATGGTGGGTGGGGTCCGGGCTATGCAGTCGGTCCTTATCGCGGCGAGCACGGCGGCGGATTTCGCGATCGCGGCCATGCGCCGGCATTTCGACCCCCGCAGGGCGGCCGCTCGATGCCGTCCCTACCGGGACGGCCCCGAGGGCGTTAGTCGCTTCGCATGAGCAGTGATGTGGACACGATGAATGCCTCCCGTGCGGGGGGCTTGCGAGGCTGGGCCCGGACCCATTGGATCATCGCCGCCTTGCTCGTGATCGCCATCGTCTTGTTGCTGTGGCTGATCATCTCCGCCTTCATGAAGCCCAAGAAGAAGGCGGGTCCGCCGCCGCCAACGCCGGTGGCCGCGGCGCCGGTCACCACCGGCAACATCGACATCTATCTGGACGCGCTCGGCACCGTTACGCCCGTTTATACCGTCACCGTGGCGAGCCGGGTCGCGGGCGAACTCACCCAGGTGCGCTACAAGGAAGGGCAGATGGTCAAGAAGAATGAGCTGCTGGCCGTGATCGACCCACGTCCTTATGAAGCCGTGCTGGTGCAGAGTCAGGGGCAGCTGTCGCGCGATGCGGCCGCGCTCAAGAACGCTCGGATCGATTTGATACGTTATCAAAATTCGTTCAAAGAGCACGCCATTCCGCAGCAAACTCTGGCGACGCAGCAGGCATTGGTGGACCAGGACGAGGGTACCGTGAAGCTCGACCAGGGCAATCTGGACGCAGCGCAAGTCAACGTCGATTACACCCGCATCGTGTCACCCATCGATGGCCGCGTGGGTCTGCGAACCGTGGATCCGGGCAACATCGTACCCGCCAACGGCACCACGGGCATTGCGACCATCACGCAATTGCAGCCGATCACGGTCATCTTCACCATTGCCGAGGACAGTTTGTCGGATGTGGTGGAGGCGATGGCAACGGGGCGGACCTTGGACGTCAAGGCCTTGGATCGCACCAAGCAGCATGAGCTGGCGGACGGCACGCTGCTCACGGTCGACAATCAGATCAACACCACCACCGGCACGGTGCGGGCGCGCGCGACCTTCCCCAATACGCACAACGAGCTGTTCCCCAATCAGTTCGTGAATGCACGGCTGCTGGTGAAAACTCTCACCCAGGTCAATTTGGTGCCGGAAGCCGCGATTCAGCGCACCAACGACAGTGCCTTCGTGTACGTCATTCAGGGTGATGGCACGGTCAAACAGCAGACCATCAAGATTCAGGCCACCGAGGGCGAAGTCTCCGCGGCCACCGGGGTCGACCCGGGTGCTCAGGTCGTGACCGACGGCTTCGACCGGCTGCAGAACGGCTCGAAGGTTACGATTCGCAAGCCCAACGTCAACGGCGCCCCTGCTGCCACCGAGGGCGGTGGCGCCAAGCCATCGCCGTGAACCCGCCGCCATGAACCCGTCGCGACCGTTCATCCTGCGGCCGATCGCGACGTCGCTGCTGATGGCGGCCATTTTGTTGGTCGGAATCATCGGATTCCGGCAGCTGCCGATCGCCGCACTGCCCGAAGTGGATTACCCCACGATGCAGGTGTTGACCTTCTATCCGGGCGCAAGTCCGGAGGTGGTTGCCTCCGCGATCACGGCGCCGCTGGAGCGACAGCTCGGCGAAGTGCCGGGCTTGAGCCAAATGCTCTCGACCAGTTCGTCCGGAGCTTCGGTGATCACGCTGCAATTCAATTTGAGCCTGAGCATCGACATCGCGGAACAAGATGTACAAGAGGCGATCAATGCGGCGCAGAACTATCTGCCGGCTGGCTTGCCGATGCCGCCGGTGTACAACAAGGTCAATCCCGCCGACGCACCCATACTGACGTTGGCGCTGACATCGAACACCATGCCCCTGTCCCAGGTCGAGGACTACACCGACACCCGGCTGGCGGAGAAAATTTCCCAGCTGCCGGGCGTCGGCGCCGTGACCATCAGCGGCGGCCAGAAGCCCGCGGTGCGCGTGCAGGTCAATCCCACACAGCTCGCCTCTTATGGTTTGAACATGGAGGATGTGCGCACGGCATTGACGGCGGCTAGTTTGGATACGGCGAAGGGCAGCTTCAACGGACCCTCGCAGAGCTTTCAGATCGGTGCCAACGACCAGATCACCACCAGCGCCGACTACAAGAAGTTGATACTCACCTATGTCAATGGCGCGCCGGTGATGTTGACCGATGTCGCCAAGGTGGTCGACGGCACCGAGAACGGTGCGCTGTCCGCATGGATGAACAAGACGCCGGCGGTCATCGTCAACATCCAACGACAGCCCGGCGCCAACATCATCGACGTGGTCGACAAGATCAAAGCGCTGCTGCCGAAACTGCGCGCCACCATTCCACCCATCATCCAGATCGCCGTGTTGACCGACCGTACCACCACGGTACGCGCCTCCGTATCCGACGTTGAATTCGAGCTGCTGCTGTGCATCGCGCTGGTCGTGGCGGTTATTTTCGTGTTTCTGCGCACCGTCGCAGCCACCATCATTCCGGGCATCGCGGTACCGCTGTCGTTGGTCGGCACGTTCGCCGCCATGTATGCGCTGGGATACAGCCTCAACAATCTCACCCTCATGGCATTGACCATCTCGACCGGTTTCGTGGTGGATGACGCCATCGTGATGATCGAGAACATCACGCGTTACGTCGAGCAGGGAGACAAGCCGCTGGATGCCGCGCTGAAGGGTGCCGAGCAGATCGGGTTCACGATCATGTCGCTGACCATTTCCTTGATCGCGGTGTTGATCCCGCTGCTCTTCATGGGCGACATCACGGGCCGGCTGTTCCGCGAATTCGCCGTCACCTTGAGCGCCACCATATTGATCTCGGCATTCATCTCGCTGACCCTGACGCCCATGCTGTGCGCACGGCTGCTGCGGCACAAGGACGATGCCGAGCAAGGACGCTTCTACAAATGGTCGGAAGGAATCTTCAAGAAGATCATCGATTTTTATGAGCGCACGCTCGATTGGGTGCTGTTGCGGCGCACCATGACGCTGCTGGTCGCGGTCGGCACCCTGGCCGTCACCTTCCTGCTGTTCATGGTGATCCCGAAGGGCTTCTTTCCGGTGCAGGACACCGGCGAAATCCAAGCGGTGTCCGAGGCCGTGCAAAGCGTGTCGTTCGACAAGATGTCGCAGCTGCAGCAGCAGCTGGCCGCCACCATCTTGAAAAATCCGGCCGTCGACAGCCTGTCCTCCTTCATCGGCGTCGACGGCACCAACACCACGCTCAACAGCGGCCGCATCCAGATCAATCTGAAGCCCTTGGCCGACCGCAAGTCCGCCACGGAAGTGATCCAGGAGTTGCGGCGTTCTGTGTCGCAGGTGGACGGAATTCAGCTATACATGCAGCCGGTGCAGGATATTTCCGTGGAAGACATCGTCAGCCGCACCGAATACCAGTACAGCATGCAGGATCCGAGCGCCACGGAACTGTCGGATTACGCCAACAAATTCGTTGCGCGCCTGAAGCAGCTGCCGGAACTCGAGGATGTGGCCAGCGATCTGCAGAATGACGGGCGTCAAGCGGCGCTTACGCTCGACCGTGCGACCGCCGCACGTCTGGGGTTGACGACGCAAAATCTGGATGACGCGCTCTACGATGCTTACGGCCAGCGGCAAATCTCGACGCTGTTCACCCAGTTGAATCAATACCACGTGATCCTGGAGGTCGACCCGCAATTCCGCACCAATCCGTCGAACCTGGGTGATCTGTACCTGCATGCCGGCGCGGGTCCCTCGATTCCCTTGAGCACCATCGTTCAGGTCAAACAGACCAGCGCACCGACGCTGATCAGCCACATGGGGCAATTCCCTGCCACCACGCTGTCCTTCAATTTGAGCGAAGGCAGCTCCTTGGGCGCGGCCGTCAAGGCCATACAACAGGTGGAGAAGGATCTGCCGGCGCCGGCCGCCATGGAAAGGACTTTCCAGGGCACGGCACAAGCCTTCATGAGTTCGCTCTCCAATGAGTCAGTGCTGGTGTTGAGCGCGTTGCTCACGGTCTACATCGTGCTCGGCGTGCTCTACGAGAGCTACATTCATCCGATCACCATCCTGTCGACGCTGCCTTCGGCAGGCGTGGGAGCTTTGCTGGCGCTGCTGCTGTTTCACAACGAGCTCACGGTGGTTGCCATCATCGGCAACGTCCTGCTCATCGGCATCGTGCAAAAAAACGCCATCATGATGATCGACTTCGCACTCGAGGCGCAGCGCAAGGAACACAAAAGCGCTTTCGACGCGATTCACGAAGCATGCCTGTTGCGCTTCCGGCCCATCCTCATGACCACGATGGCGGCGATGCTGAGCGCGGTACCGCTTGCCTTCGGCCACGGGGTGGGCTCGGAACTGCGGCGGCCGCTCGGCATCAGCATCATCGGCGGCCTCATATTCAGCCAGCTGTTGACCTTGTACACGACGCCGGTCATCTATTTGTTTTTCGACGGCTTGGCGGAAAGATTCGCCCGGTGGCGCGACAAGAAGCACCCGGTGCCGGCGTCATGAGCTGCACGTCATGAACCTCTCCGCGCCCTTTATCAAGCGTCCCATCGGCACGAGCCTGTTGACCGCGGCCATCGCACTGGCGGGCGTGGCGTCGTTTTCGCTGTTGCCGGTGTCGCCGCTGCCGCAGGTGGATTTTCCGACCATCTCGGTGCAGGCGTCGTTGCCCGGCGCCAGTCCGGAAATCATGGCATCGTCGGTCTCGACGCCGCTGGAGAGGGAGTTTGGGCGCGTTGCCGCGGTCACGGAAATGACGGCGCAGAGTACGCTCGGTCAGACCAGCATCACCCTGCAGTTCGATCTGAGCCGCAACATCGACGCCGCGGCACGCGATGTCGAATCGGCGATCAATGCGGCGCGCAGCTATTTGCCGGCAAACCTGCCGACCAATCCGACATACCGCAAGGTCAATCCGGCGGACGCGCCCATCATGATCGTCGCGTTGACATCGGACAAACTCCCGCCGGCGCAGCTCTACGACGCCGCATCGACCATCCTGCAGCAGCGCCTGTCGCAGGTGTCGGGCGTCGGGCAGGTGGTGGTCGGGGGTAGCAGCGCGCCGGCGGTGCGCATCAACGTCAATCCCACGCAGCTCAATGGCTATGGACTGCAGATGGAAAATGTACGCACGGCCGTGGCCGCGCAGACCGCCAACGAAGCCAAGGGCAGTTTCTCCGATGCCAACGGGCTTTGGCAGATCAGCGCCAATGACCAATTGCTGAAGGCCAAGGATTACGCGCCACTCATCGTGGCGTATCGCAACGGCGCGCCGGTGCGCGTCAGCGACATCGCAACGGTGGAGGATTCGGTGCAAACGGTGCACTCGCTGGGCTTGGCGAACGGCAAACGCGCGGCGCTGCTGATTATTTTCCGCCAACCCGGTGCCAACATCATCACCACCGTGGACGCGATTCGAGCCACACTGCCGCAGCTGAAGGCGAGCATCGACCCGTCCATCGACCTGACCGTGGCGCTCGACCAGACGGCCACCATCCGGGCGTCGGTCACGGACATCGAACGGACCCTGATCATCTCCATGCTGCTGGTGGTTGCCGTGGTGTTCTTGTTCCTGCGCGAGTGGCGCTCCACGCTGATTCCGCTGGTGGCGGTGCCGGTGTCCATCATCGGTACCTTGGCCGCGATGTACCTGCTCAACTACAGCATCGACAATCTCTCGCTGATGGCGCTGACGATTTCGACCGGATTCGTCGTCGATGATGCCATCGTGGTGCTGGAGAACATCACCCGCTACAAGGAAAACGGCATGGGTGCGCTCGAGGCCGCGAGCAAGGGCGCAGCGGAGATCGGTTCGACCGTGGTATCGATGAGTCTGTCGCTGGTGGCCGTGTTCATTCCCATCCTGATGATGGGCGGCATCATCGGGCGATTGTTCCGCGAGTTTGCAGTGGTATTGTCGGTGACCATCCTGGTCTCCCTGGTGGTGTCGCTCACGACGACGCCGATGATGTGCTCCATATTGCTGGCGCAGGGCGCCGATCATGGCAGGTTCTACCAGGCGAGCGAGCGCGTGTTCGAGCGCATCCTCAAAGGCTATGAGAATTCGTTGCGCTGGTTGCTGGATCGTTCGCTGTTCGTGCTGATCGTCGCGATCGCCACGATCGGCTTGACCGTCTATTTGTACATCATCGTGCCCAAGGGGTTTTTTCCACAGCAGGACACCGGACGCTTGAATGGCAACGTGATCGCCGACCAGTCGATATCCTTTCAGGCGATGCAGACCAAGCTGCAGCGGCTGGCAGCCATCGTCAAAGCCGATCCCGCGGTGGCAACGGTGGTCGTGTTTTCGGGCGGTGGCGGCGGCACGACCACCAACACGGGGCGCGTGTTCATCTCGCTGAAGCCGTTGCAGGAACGCAAGGTCACGGCGGACCAAATCATCACACGGTTGCGGCCGAAGCTTACCGCGGTGCCGGGCGCGACGCTGATTCTTCAGGCGGTCCAGGACGTGCGCATCGGCGGCCGGCAGAGCGCGGCTCAATATCAATACACCATACAGAGCGACAATCTGCAGTTGCTGAATCAATGGGGACCGCAGCTGCTGAAGACGATGAAGGGACTGCACCAGTTGACCGACGTCAACAGCGACGCGCAGAACAGCGGGTTGTCGGCAAATCTGGTCATAGACCGGCAGACCGCGTCGCGCCTCGGCATCAGCGCGCAGGCAATCGACAACGTGCTGTACGATGCGTTCGGCGAGCGCGAGATCGCGACCACCTATACCCAGTTGAATCAATACTACGTCGTGATGGTGGTCGATCCCGCCTTCTGGCAGGATCCGCGCGCCCTGCGCAACATCTATGTCTCCTCGAGCGGTGGCGGCATGGTGCCGTTGTCGGCATTCACCCACTATGCGGCGTCCACCGCTCCCCTGGCGGTGAATCACTCCGGCGTGTTCCCCTCCGTGACCTATTCCTTCAATCTGGCGCCGAACGTTGCGTTGGGCGACGCGGTCAATGCCATCAACGGTGCGGAGCGGCAGGCCGGCATGCCATCCACCATCACCGGCTCATTCAGCGGAACCGCACAGGCTTTCAGCGACTCGCTCGCGAATGAACCGTTGCTGATCGCCGCCGCCGTGGCCGCCGTCTACGTGGTGCTCGGTATTCTCTACGAGAGCTACATCCACCCGATCACGATTCTGTCGACTTTGCCGTCGGCCGGTGTGGGTGCGCTGCTGGCGCTCTTGATCACGCACACGGATCTGTCGGTGATCGCGCTGATCGGCATCATTCTGTTGATCGGCATCGTGAAAAAGAACGCCATCATGATGATCGATTTTGCGTTGGAAGTGGAGCGGCGCGACCACAAGAGCCCCCGGGATGCCGTCTTCGAGGCGTGCATACTGCGCTTCAGGCCCATCATGATGACCACCATGGCGGCGCTGCTCGGCGGCGTGCCGCTGGCGATCGGCACCGGCATGGGATCGGAACTGCGCCGGCCATTGGGAATTGCCATCGTCGGCGGGCTGATAGTGAGTCAGGCGCTGACCTTGTACACGACACCGGTGGTGTACCTGTACATGGACCGTTTGAACACCTGGGTGTCGAAGTTCGGCATCGGCACGTCGCCCGAGGAGGCTACCGCATCATGATGCGATCACGCACCGTATCGACGTCGGCCGGCGTGATAGCCGCGATCGGCATGCTGGCCGCGAGCGGCTGTAATTTCGCGCCCCACTACGAGAGGCCGAAGCTGGACGGCGGCGACAAATTCAAGGAAGCCGTGCACGGCGATGCCGGCACCGAGGGCTGGCAACTCGCAGACCCGCGCGATGCGGCGCTGCGCGGCAACTGGTGGGAGCTGTATGGAGATCCAACGCTGAACGAGCTGGAGGAGCGGGTCGCGAAATCGAACCAAACGGTGTTGGCCGCCGCCGCCAATTACCGCGCCGCGCGCGCCATGGTGCAGCAGGCGGAGGCCTCATTCTTTCCCACCGTGAGCTTGGATCCATCTGTGACGCGCAGCCGCTCGAGCGCTTCGGTCGAGACGTTGGGGGGCGCGTCGGTGGCGGGCGGCGCGACAGGTGGCGCCATAGGCACGGGCGGCGCGACAGGTGGTGCCATAGGCACGGGCGGCGCGACGGGCACCACGGGCGGCGCAACGGGGACGACCACCAGCACCACCGCGGCGTCGGTGTCCGGTTCGGTCAAACCGCATACCATTTATTCGTTGCCGGTCGAGGCGTCCTATCAGATCGACCTGTGGGGCAGCATCCGCAATACCGTTGCGCAAGATCGGTTCAGTGCGCAGGCGAGCGCGGCGACCTTGGCCAATACGTTGTTGAGCACGCAAACGACGCTGGCCCAGGACTATTTTCAGCTGCGCATCGCGGATGAAGAGCGGCGGGTGCTGGACAGCACCTTGGAGGACTACCAGGTAAATCTGCACTTGGTGCAAACCCTCTATAAGAACGGCGTCGACTCGGATGAGGATTTGGCGCAAGCGCAGACGCAACTGCAGTCCGCCATGGCGCAGGCCACGGACCTCGGTGTCACCCGGGCTACCTTCGAGCATGCCATCGCGGTGTTGATCGGTGTGCCGCCATCGAGTTTCTCGCTGCCCTACGCCCACTTCAATCAGACGCTGCCACTGGTTCCGGTCAGCGTGCCGGCGGATCTGATCGAGCGGCGTCCGGACATTGCGGCGGCCGAACGGCAGGTCGCCGCCAGCAACGCGGCCATCGGCATCGCCCGCGCCGCATTCTTTCCGACGTTGAGCCTGACGGGATCGGCGGGATACGAGTCCACTGCCTTGAGCCAATTGTTGAAATGGCCGAACCGGTTTTGGTCCGTAGGGCCCGATCTGGCGCAGACTCTGTTCGATGGTGGCGCGCACCGCGCCGCCCTCGCGCAGGCGCGGGCAACCAATGATGCGGATGCCGCGAATTACCGGCAGACGGTATTGAGTGCGCTGCAGGGGGTGGAGGACAACCTTGCGAGCCTGCGCATCCTGTCGCAGGAATTGGTTCAAGAGCATGACGCCGCGGTGTCGGCGCAGCGCGCCGTCGAACTGTCGGTGGTGCGCTACCGCAACGGCGTCGACAGCTACGTCAATGTGATCACGGCGCAAAACGCCTTTTTGTCCGCACGCGAAGCGGAAGTACAAGTGCAATTACGGCAGCTGACCGCCAGTGTGAACCTGATCAATAATCTTGGCGGCGGTTGGTCCACCGATCAATGGCAAAAAACGGAAAAACTGGCACAGCAGACCTCGCCTGAATCCGCGAAGCCGCCCCAGAGCACGGCCACGGGTGTCCCCAACCCTCCGCCGATGCCGGCGAGTGAAATCAAACCCGATGAACTCTTGAAGCAGAATCAAGAAGTCATGGGAGGACCGGCGCCCGCGTCGCCTTAGGAGCGCCTGCGGCCGCGTCCTCTTTGCGTAAACGCAATATCTGGGTAAACGCACGACAAATCGTCATTGACGAGGAGCGGGCGCAGGGCGCCTTATGAGTGCCAGGCGGTAACTGTTCCTATGGGGATATGATGTAGTATTCCCGAAATTAGAACGATTCCGGGACGCCTCCTTGCTTGATTCGGTATCACAGCCCGATGCGCGGCAAACGCGCCGTATTTTGCTGGCCAGTCTGGTCGGCACGACCATCGAGTTCTACGACTTCTACATCTATGCCACAGCGGCCGTGTTGGTATTTCCGCGACTGTTCTTTCCCAAGTCGGATCCCGCAACGGCGTCGCTGCAATCCTTGGTGACGTTCGCGCTGGCGTTCGTCGCGCGGCCCATCGGCTCGGCGCTGTTCGGGCATTTCGGCGATCGCGTGGGTCGCAAGACGACGTTGGTCACGGCGCTGTTGACCATGGGCATCTCGACCATCTGCATCGGGCTGTTGCCGACGTATGCGTCGGTGGGCGTGTATGCCGCGGTGTTGCTGGCGCTGTGCCGCGTGGGGCAGGGTGTGGGTCTTGGCGGCGAGTGGGGCGGTGCCGTGCTGCTGGCGACGGAGAACGCGCCGGCGGGTAAACATGCGTGGTTCGGCATGTTCCCGCAACTGGGCGCGCCGCTCGGGCTGTTCTTCTCCATCGGCGCATTCCTGCTGATGAGCAACAGTTTGACCGATGCGCAGCTGTTCAATTGGGGTTGGCGCATTCCGTTTCTGGCCAGCACGGTGCTGGTCGTGGTGGGCCTGTACATCCGCTTGCAGTTGACCGAGACGCCGGCATTCAAGCGTGCGCTGGAACAAGGCGAGCGGGTGCGCGTCCCCATGTTCTCGGTGATCGTCAAACAACCGGTTGAGTTGCTCCTGGGGACATTGGGCGCCACCACCACGTTCGTGGTGTTCTATCTGGCGAATGTCTTTGCGCTGGGGTGGGCCACGAGCGCTCTTGGTTTCGGACGACAACCGTTTCTGGTCATGCAGTTGATCGGCGTGTTGTTCTTCGGTGCTGTCATCCCCTTTGCCGGTTTGATGGCCGATCGCATCGGTGGTAGGAACATGATGATCGTCGCGACCATCGCCGTGATCGTATTTGGTTTCGCGTTTCAACCGCTGTTTGCGGCTCACGATACCGTGAAGGTCTTGGTGTTCTTGATCTTGGGTTTTGGTTTGAGCGGCTTGAGCTACGGACCGCTCGGGAGCGCGCTGGCCGCGATGTTTCCCACTGCGGTGCGTTACACCGGCACCTCGCTGACCTTCAATCTCGCCGGCATTCTCGGCGCGTCCCTCGCCGCGCCGTTGGCGACCTGGCTGGCGAAAAACTATGGTCTTGCGTACGTGGGCTATTATCTGTCGATCGCGGGTCTCATCACGTTGATCGCGCTGTTGTTCGTGAAAGCGGACAAGTGAGCCGGAGCGTCAAGACAAAAGGGGGATTGCATGATCGACCGATACGCGTTTTCCTGCACCGCGCGCTACCGTGCGGCACTGGTCGGTACTTTGGTGCTGATTGCCGTGGTGAAACTCGCCGGCGTTGCGCACGCCGGCAACATCGACGCTGCGTTGGCGCACCCGGGACGTCCCGCGGCGGACTTGAAACGTGATGCGCTCGACCATCCGGCGGACGTGCTGGGGCTGGTCGATATCAAGCCGGGCATGACGGTCGCCGATGTGCTCGCGGGGGATGGCTACTACAGCGAAATCGCAAGCTACCTGGTGGGGCCCTCTGGGCATGTCTTGTTGATCAACAATGCTGCATTCGATAAATGGGGCGCGGGCTGGGATGCGCGCCTCTCGGGCAATCGGCTGCCGAATGTGCAGCATGAGACCGTGGACCTAAATGCCATGGCGCTGGCGCCGCACAGCCTGGATGTCGTACTGCTCGTCAAGGTGTACCACGATCTGTATTGGGTGGATTCGCAGGGTGAATGGCCGAAGATCGATGTCGGCAGCGTGCTCGATCAACTGGCGCGCGCGCTGAAGCCGCGCGGCCTATTGCTGGTCGTGGACCATTCGGCCAAGAGTGGTCATCGCAACAGCGATGCGGGTACGTTGCATCGAATCGAAGAAGATTTTGCGATCAAGGACTTCAAGTCGCATGGCTTCAGGGTGGTCGCGAAGAGCGATGCGCTGCGTATGCCGCTCGATCAGCGCGATGAGATCAGCTACAAGGGTCCGATGCTGGGCAAGACCGATCGTTTCGTGCTGGTGTTGCGCAAGACGTAGGCGCGACGCTCGCTGGGCCGAGCGACGTACGGGATTCAGCTTGATCAGTGTGGCAGTTCCGGCTGCCAGCTGGCGCCGTCTTTGCCGTTCACAATCTTGCCGATACCCGGGAAGGGAAAGTGCTCCGCATAGATACGCTGACCGCTCTCGGCGGCGCTTTTGACCAGCGCGACCCGCGTTGCGGCTGCGACTTGTTTGTCGCGATCGAAAGCCACAGGCCATTCGGCTTTGCGAACCGACACGACATAGCTATGCATCGCGTCACCGATGAGGAGCACGCTACCGGCGCCGGAGCCGATGAGATACCCGGAATGGCCCGGTGTGTGTCCCTTGAGATCCACCGCTTTGACGATCCCCAGCAGGACATCGGCTCCCGGTTCGAAGGGCGCCACCTTGGGTTTGATCGCATTCACCAGCACGGTGACGTTCTGGATGCCGTAGATCTTCGCGTTGTCGTCAGTCAGGCTGCTCAGCCATTTCCATTCCGGCGCGGACATGTGAATCACGGCCTTCGGAAAAGTGGGCGCTCCCGTTGAGGTCACCAGTCCGCCGACGTGATCGCCGTGGGCGTGCGATATGAAGATATCGGTCACGCTGGCGGGCTTCTCACCCGCCGCCCTCATGGAGGCGGGCAGCTCGCCCGCGATGTCGCCGAAGTAGGCACCCGCACCGGTGTCAAACAACAACACGCGGTCACCGGCATGTACGAGCAGCGGCTGGATGCTGAACTCAAAATGGTCGGCGGGTGCGCCACCCGCCTTCAAGATCAAGCCGACGGCGTCGTTCGGTTGATCGATGACGAAGCTTTTGCCGTCCACCGGCACTTGGAGGTCGCCATCTTTGAGCGCTACCGCATCATAGGTGCCTATCTTGAATCGTTGAAAATGTGCGGGTGGCGCGGCATGCGCCACGGCGGCGAACTGTATCAGCGAGGCAAAAATGACAGCGATCATTCCGGGGGATCGGTGAGGGGTTGGCATAGGGCGAGTCCTTGGCTGTGGATGTTGGAGTTAGGGTTTTTCGACTTTGAAGTGGTTACTTTGACCGGGAAAGAGAGCCGTCGCGGCGCATGCGGCGGCCGTGTCTTAGTCGACTCCTATCATCACGTTGGAGGCTTTGACAATCGCATATGCTTTGGCGCCGGGCTTGAGCCCGAGTTTTTCCGCTGACGTCTTGGTGATGATCGACACCACCTCGATGCCGGGTGCCAACTCAACCACGACCTCGGTGTCGACCGCGCCCGGCGTCACGGTTTTGACGGTGGCCGGTAGGACATTGCGTGCACTCAATTTCATGGGGTTTTCCTCGTAAGTATCTGCAGTAGGGAGGATTGTATGCTCAATCAGCCTGACTGCCGATTGATCCGGAGCAGCAGTGAAACAGACCGTAGACTGGCTTGACCGTAAGCCATAGTTGGCTGTCGCGGAAAAAGATGACGAAATTTAGTGCGAGACTTATCCAAAGCCCAACGAAGCACATCCAAGAAAAGGCGACGAGCGTTGTCGCTTTGGGATCTTTGCGCCATTGGAGCGCCAACACCATCGGCGCTTGATAGACAATGAGTTCCGAGGTGCCGAAGAAATTATGCAGCGGGTGTGGAAATGGGTCTGGCGGATCTGGCTGTATCCGGGAACGAAAAGCGGGAGAATGGCGATGCCGCTTGCCAAGACGATGCCTGCGAGAGGCCCACATAGTAACCAACCACTTTTTTTCATTGATCGGTAGTGCTGAATTTCCGCGATACAGAGGGTCCCTAGAGAACGGACTCTACCGTGGATCCTAAACACCACGGTAGCCGTTCAGCCACTGGACACTGTTCAGCCCGCGCTGTACCCGGGCGGCTCGGCACGCTTGAGCGCCTTCTCTGCGGGGCTCCAAGTAGGCGCGCAACAGGTGCGGCATGCCGGAGTCAACGATTGCATTGAGATCCGACTACCACCGCTCGCGCTATATGCCTTGTTTGGCGGAGCTGTGGCGGAATCGAATCGCGAAGCGGTCAACCTGTTGGACGTCGCTCCGCACGAAACCACCAGGCTGTTGGACCATCTGCGTGCTGCACGCCCCTGGAACGAACGCCTTGCCGCCGTGGATCGATTCCTGGCGAGGGAATTCTGCGAGTCGAAGCGGCGCATCCCCGGAGAATTGGCTTGGGCCTGGGATGCCATGGACCGCTCTTACGGCCAGACGTCCATTCGCGCGCTCGCCGCACGAATTGGTTGGAGTGATCGTCATTTCACGAAGCAATTCCGGGCCTATTTCGGGGTTGCGCCCAAAGCGGCGGCGCGGCGACTGCGGTTTTCTCATGCGTTTCATATGATTTCGGATACCACTGGGGAATTCGGTGCAATAGCCGCGTCCGCGGGATTCAGCGATCAAAGCCACATGACCCGTGAGTTTCAAGAGTTCGCGGGGTCCAGCCCGCGCGCACTGCGAATGGCGCGATTCGATGATCTGCCTGGAATTCCTGCCGGCGTTCTGTTGAATTCTTGAAGTTCGGTTTTGTTCAAGACAGGCGCTGTGGATCAGATGACCATGTTGTCGTTCAGCGCATGATCAGGAACACGAACGGGAGGATGTATGCACGGTAAAGTATCATTTGTCGAAATTGGCACATCGGATGAGGATCGCTCCCGGCCTTTTTTTGAACAGGTTTTCGGGTGGACTTTCAATCCAATGACGCAGGGCGGCGGTTGGTTTCAAGCTCCGTCGATGCGCGTCGGGTTGCATACCGAGGACAGCCCGCAGATGTACGTGTTCTTCGAGGTTCCCGATCTGGAGCACGCAGTCGCTCTTGTTCGAGACGCGGGGGGCGAAGCGGATCCGCCGGGTCCATGGAAATCAGGATTCGGTCGTTTTTCCGTTTGCCGTGATCCGCAAGGTATACGCTTCGGACTGCACCAACAATCGCCGACGTGACATGCGGGAGTGTTGCAACGACACCATGGATCAGCGTGCAGCGACCGGATTCCACTCTCGGAGCCGTCGGGACAAATCTTGTCGACTCTCGAATTGCAGACGCTGCCATTGGCATGAGGGCGGCATGCGATCAGTTCCACTGTTCGGTGTTCCACTTGCGCGAACGGCCTAGTTTCAGATGGAATACGGGCGTGGGATTGCGATGGAGGAGTTATCGTGCGAGGAGTTGCCGGACGAATCGTTATCTTGTTGTGGTGTATGGGTTCGGCGTTGCCGGCGCACGCAGATCCGGCGACAGAGGTGAAGGCAGCGTTTACTCGTTACGACGAGGGCTGGCGGAACTTTGATGTTGCGGAAGTTCTCGCCGCGATGGCACCGGAGTTTGAATGGACTAACAGTGTCGGCATTCGAATCGTCGACAAGTCGCAATTCGAAGCCTTTCTTACAAGTTTGTTCAAAAATCCCAGATTTCGTGCTGGGAAGTCGGGACCGTTGGTTATCCATTCGATTCGCATGCTTGGCCCCACGGCTGCCGTCGTCTCCAGTTCAGTGCTGACGACGGATCAACAAGTCTGGAATACCGGTAAAACGGTACCCGCACTCCACACCAATGAGCTTTCAATCCTCGAAAGGCAGTCGGGCAAATGGGTGATCGTCAGCGATTTAACCAGCGATGAGGCACATGGAATCTGACTTGTATCCTGTTAATGAATACGCTCAATACATTCTTGTCCAAATACTTTCATCGAGGCCTCCGCGAAAGACCCGTGCTGTCGGATCAAAATGGCCGCGCTCCCGTTAAGGTACCGGACGAGGAGTTACTAAAGGTGCGCGACTCTAAAATTCGACTGGTACGATCAGGGCCACGTGGAGCCGAGTATGCAGAGGCGATATTGGCGAATTGGCCGTTGGAGAAATTGACGGCGGAGCATGCCGAGGCTTGGTCTAACGGAACAGTACTGATCGTGGCGGCATATACTGGGTTTTCCGGCTGGCGCATGCCTGGAAGTCGTGAGATACACCTTGCCCCGAACGCCGATGACGCAATGTTGGGCGGCGCTGTCAATGAAGCTTTAAGCTATAGCAGAGAGCTTTCCCTGCACGACTGGTACGAGGGTGACGACCCGAATGTTTCGGAAAAAATGGCGCAGTACCGAGCGTGGCGCGATAGCCTCATGAGCCGTTACGGTTACAAGACCCAGCGTGCGCTGTTCATGAACATGTTGCATGTCAATATTGACCGACGCGCCGGGCGACTTCAATGTTCCCCCACTAACCACGAGACAATCGATGGTTGGAGTGGTGACGGCATACCGCCGGACTCAGATGTCGTGGTGACCGCAGATAGCTCAGCAGCGCAAGTAGGCGCTGCATTGCGACTGACGTTTGGGCGGTGCCTGGATACATTTGGTCAAAAGGCAAAGCGTAATTGATGCCACGAAATAACCGGAAGTATCGAAGTAGAGCAGAATGAAGCTATTTTTTGCCGCCCTAGTAGGTACTTTGACTGCAGGTTGCGCCTTCGTCGTGGGGGATGCTGGCATCATCAACGAGACGCCGGCATCGGTTGCTCAAACTGTCATCATTGGCAAGACGAGCAAGGCGGACGTTGAGGCCAAGTATGGCTTTCCATCGACAGTGAGCTTTGACTCCAATGGAGTGGAGATTTGGCTTTACGGGTCGACCGCGGTCGATCAATCACCTACCGCCCACAAATCGCTGGAAGTTCATTTTGGCAAAGACGGAAGTGCCGTGTATTACTTGCTGACCGAAGTGGATCCACAAAAGCGCCGGCAGACGCAGCCTGCGCAGTGATAATCACTCACCAACAAAGCGTATCCTCTTCAGGCCGCGATGCTGCAAATCCGCCAGCGTTTGCGCCACGATTTCATACTTTGCGAACTTGTCGACAGTGATGTGCACCTCGGGCTGCGGATGTTTGCTTGCCTCTTGGTTGAAATAGCTCTGCAGCGTGGCGCGATCGGCAGGTGTCTTGTTCCACAACAATGTACCGTCGAAGTCGATCGACAAATCAATCACTTCAGGAGGCGTGGGCGGCGGGGGTTGATCCGGGTGTGGCAAGGCGTTGTCGATTTTCACCGCATGAGTCTGGCTTGGTATTGTGATGATGAAAATTATGAGCAACACCAGCATCACGTCGATCAACGGCGTCATGTTGATATTGGAATAGGACTGCCCTTCGTTGCT
>Ga0116228_10000782_pt1 | contig 24947 bp, 16 predicted proteins | sample S1TSphfallax_2_FD_89694 | JGI IMG/M metagenome (GOLD analysis project Ga0116228, IMG submission 89694) | Host-associated microbial communities from peat moss isolated from Minnesota, USA - S1T2_Fc - Sphagnum fallax MG | ecosystem: Host-associated > Plants > Peat moss > Unclassified | place...
AATGTGAAGGAAAACACCTTTTCACCTCTTCCAATTCCCCCTAACAACTTTACTTTAAACCTTCAATTTTTTTCCTTTGGCCTTACGGTTTTACTTTACCATGGTCCTAAACCGTTACTCACACCTTTCTTTCCTCTTCTTCGATCTATAAATTATGATTGCGCACCTTAATGTAACAAGTCTTTCACACTTTCATTGTTGATTTGATTTTGATTGAAGATCTGACTTTTTTTCCTTTGCTTGAATTTATGGCGTCTCGCACGATCACATCTTACGGGCCGCAAGCCGCATAAGCGAATGAAGAACCACCTCCGTAGTCGTCTCTAGATCTTACACTAACCCAGCATCCTCGTGATGAAGAACCCGAACCTCGAGAGGTGTGTGCTCGTCTTGAAGTCGAACCCCTTCGAGCCTAGTACTATTGTATTTCTTTGAATTCCCGCACCCTGGTGATCTTGTTGCAAGTCGACCCTGTTTTTGGTGACGAACCCGAGACTGTTTGCGAAAGTTGTTACGAAACTAAAGATACTTCTATCTTCGCATGGTCTTCAGTTCACGGTGTTGGTCACTATCGTTGGTCGCGCGGCCCGATTCGTCAATTGCCTCCCAATAGCAAGGCGGACTACCTAGTTCGCACCATCCGCCGCATCCTAGATTTCTTGCAGTTATGAACTATCACTATGGCATAACTTCAGGATTTTACATGTATTTGCTCTTTGCTGAGCTTACCCCTATTATAAATAAATGTTTCAATTACCATCAGACTCCTATCGCCATTGGCCCACTATCATACTATCTATTTAATCGTTGAATTGCCTCGAATTAACCTTATGTTCAATGGTTTGAAGATTGTTTTATCTCTGTTAAACCTTCCATTAACACCCCTGCAACTGTTTCAAGAATTTCTAACATCCTTGCTACTCCTAAATACCATAACAAGACTAATGTTGTGTTGAACACTACAAATTTGGTGCCTACTTCTACCCCCAACCTTCTAGAGAATTCTGACCCCTAATTACGCAACAGAGTTCCTAAAACTATGGTTATTAGCCTTTGTTGAAGAAAAGGACTAATCCAACTCCTTATTCACCAATAACCCCTTTAAAAAAGAAAACAGCCCCCCTTTGCACCAAGCACATTCATGATTCCTTATGAAGTCGCTAAAAGCCCCTAATAACCCCACCCCACTCAAATAACCCTAATGTAACTCTTAAAAATTGAAACTACCGCACATGGTTGTGTTGGTATGGCTCACAAACAACTTGTTGGGTTTTCCAATTTTGAAATGGATAGGGTTACTAACTTGAAGAAAAAAAACCTTCCTACATGAGCATTGAAAGAAATGGTTTTTAAGAAAATACATTGGTTTGGATTATTCAAACTCTAGGGACGATTAATTAAAACTGGTATATGGGGAATTTTTTGGAATCCTTCATATGGTCATTCATGGACCATTCCAAAGACAATTTCAGAAATAAATACCTCATTTTCAAGCCTAACTACTTCATTTCTTTCTATATAACTACTTCCTTTTCCTATTAACTTTCATAATAACTACCTCCTTTTTATAACTACAAGTCACTCTTTTTTCCAATCCACCAACATGCCATTAAAAAAACACATGTTAATTTAAATTAAATTTGACATTGACATAAATAAATGAAAACATAAGGAAAAATTAAAATAGTTGATCATCACTATAACTATTTTTAAATTATAATAATGCATAGTATTGTGGTGACAAACTATTATAGTTCTAATACCGCAATACTACCATATCATTGATCAATTCCCCAATAACGCCATGAAACAAGCACGGGAATGTGAGCATGAGCATGTCAACAAGAATGAATATATCTAAAATATTCTGATGACCAAGACTAAATATTCTTAAAATATTTCTATGCCATGTAAAATTGACATGGAAAATATTTTTCCATCTGTACATGGATGAAAGTCACAAAATGGATGAAAATGTTAGATTAAAGTTGAACATCAATGAATTTTTTGGATGATAATTACAAGTAGATGAATTGTTTGGATGAAAATTTTGACAAGTTGAAATGTATGGATGAAATTAATTCCAAAATAGTTATGCAACATGAAAACCACATGTACATGGATGAAAATTACAAAATGGATGAACGTGGTGCATGAATGAACTTTTGGATGATAATTGGAAGTAGACGAATTGTTTGGATGAAACTTTCGACTAATTGAGTCTATGGATAAAAAATAATTCCAAAATAATTATGACAAATGGAAATTACTGGATTCGCATAATTTTCATGTCAAATTTCATTTGCAAAAAAAGGTGTCAAAGGTGAAACTTGAAAAAGCTACATTATAATGTAAAAGGGTGCAACAATAACACGTGTAAATTAAGTCAAGTCACAAATCAAGTCAAGTGTAGGAAGTCCACATAATGATGGAATGGGGAAATGCTTGAAAAAATAATTAATAGTGCAATACACACATCATGTTGAAGAATATTTTTACTTCTGCAACAAATTGTAATCCAAAAGAACCAAACTCATAACAATGTTATTTAATAAATATCTAATGACATTGCAACCTAATTTACCTCTAGAATTTTGGCACGATCTAATAATCTATGAACTTCATTCCAACTCCAAGATGGATAGTGGATGAATGGTTCTCTAATCCCAAAATACATGGCATATTGCAAAATGTAATACAAGTGTTTACATTGCACCCATGGCCTTCATTTGCTAAGGGACCCAAACATCATGGAAGAAAAATGCATGGAATTGCAAGTTGAATAAATTTTAATCATTGCCTCATATTGCTTATAGTTTTATGGTGGTCCTAAATTTGTCCATATTGAAAAGGAGGAATGTTTGAGAGAATTAATAGTGTGGCTTCAAGAATTTGTCCCACCTCTCATTTATTTTCTTGCAAAATGGATAGTTTAAACACACCAAGATGATGAATCTTCTTCCCAATCCTTGATTTGGGCCAAGCATCTAGATCTAATGGCTTATAGACATGGGCAAAAGGACCATCACCAAAGAGGCTCCAAGGGGCACATATGGACGACCAAAACCCCTCGCTGAATATGGCTCTCATGCAAACACACTCATCAAATCTCTAGCTTCAAATCACACTCTATCATCTTTTCGGACAATGCTTCATGAAGACAATTGCAACTACCTGGCTGAGCTACTGGCGCAGCGGAAAGTTTATAACCAGCCAAGAGCTCTATCAATAATCAGATCTCTTTTCCTACCTACGCATTCTCTAAGTTCCACAATCATACGCTGCACTAATCTCTCCTCCTCTGTCTACTCTGCATAGAAAATCCCCTTTGAGCCTCCTTCCTCGCTTCCTCTTCAGCTCCCTCCATTGAACCTTCTGCCCAGCTGTTCAAATTTTCACACCTCCTCCGCCACCGGCGTCCCAACCGCCTCTGCCCATAATTGCAGCTCCACTCCTCACCATAATTCCGTGCCGCCTCAACCATGCGTGATCAACCTTCATGCTCATTCAGTAGCAACCGCCATGCATTCCTTCCTATACAACACCTCACACACACACCCAGAGAGAGATCTCCCCATGTACTCCCATGCAACAATAATGGAGAGACAGCCGCAACAAAAAAAGAAACGGCTAATAAAGCAAACATAAACCCCAAGATCAGGAAATGTTCACACTGGTGTGACGACCTAATTTCGTGTTACAACCCCTCTTGCTAGATTGTTGGAACAAAATGTTATAAATTGTTTCAAATAAATTATAAGTCAACATATCAACTTTGTCTTCTAAAGAGAATTTCTACAAGCACATAAAAGGAATGAATTTAGAATTTAGGAAAGACAAATGGAAAATATAATTTGAACATAGTACTTTAAATGAACTTGATAATGATGTTTTTTATGAGAATTAAGCTCGACATCACTATTACGTTCTTGTTTACCAAACTACGCGCATTACCACATACCTAAGTAGTTAAGACATATTGCAAAACTACAATTCGCTATCAACAACAACATAAGAATGGGAACATGCACAAATACAGACAAGGAATTAATCTAGTGTGTATTACCAAGTTTGAATACAATAGCATCTTTCATTCTAAGCTACTTAGTAAAGACTACTCTTTACCCTTTATATCTCCATTCTCTTTCTTGACTCTTCAAACCTTAAGATAACTAAAACCTTCATCATTTCAACAAACCCATAAGTCTGACAAGTAATAGTGATGACAGTTGAACTCGGTAGGGCCTTGTTGAATAGTACCTTGTCAAATCTCAATAGGGTGTCCAACCATAATTTAATTGGACAATTATTTTAATTTGGTAAACAAACCACCTAATTTCAGTGGGAGTATTCTCAAGACTTCTACAACTATTCATTACTCCTTATTTTGATAAATGTTGATTATTCATATTCCTAACATTATCCCCCCCTTTGGACCTTAATGTCCACACAAGGTCATCAATTCTCTAAGTAAGTCTATTCCTTGCGTGAAGCTAGTAGCTAGGATTAGGAAATGTTGGTTGGAGTTAAGAAGTCATCGATATCAACATCGAAGTCAACCTCTAATGCAAAACTTTCACCCAACACTATTCTTGGAAAAAACTTCTAATACACCTTATCATTTTTGTCACAACCTTAACATTGAGTTCCTAACTAAGTGTGAAGTGCAAGGGCCCATGAGGTCAAAAGTATGTTTAAGTGTGAAACATACTCTCACAAATGGGGGAGAATGCAAGGGATGAAACCCAATGACTCCTAAGTGCACTCCCTCTTTGGGAGTTGCACTCATTCAGAGTTATGAATGTTTAGAACCTTGGTTGAAAAGGAAAAAAAAACACCAAATTGGGCCCCTAGAACACCATTAGAAAGGTCTTGAAGCATAGATGCTTAAAGTGCTCTCACATTGTTCATTTAAACCTAATTTGCATGAGTTATGATCAAAAGAAGGGGTGGGAGTCAAATTGAGAATTTGACTTCTAACCACAAATCCCTTGAGAGCAAGAGTCAAATGAGCTTCGACTAGGGTATGCTATACATTTTTGAAAAGATCTTTTCAAGGGCTATAAGATATTCCCCTCGCATTCTCAAAAAAGATTTCATTTGAGAAAGATATGAGCGTTGAAAGTTTAGGGACAACAAGAGTCCCAATTTTTGGAGTCCCAAGGAAAAGTGACATTTGGACATAGTCCCCACATAGAAGCACAAAATATATTATAGGGAAGGGAGTGGTGCCTCCTCCCAAAGGTTGCAAGCCATGTAAAGCTTGTGTCTGAGGTTGTCCCTACTATATATGTCGCACCACTTCCATTCAACTTGCACTAACCGCCCTCTTTTCTTGATTTTGCAAGTTGACATCATCTTGAGCTCTTGCTTGTGAGTTCATCCTAGTCCCATTTCGGAGCTCCAACACGCCTTCCTACCCCCCGAAGTGTTATGAATTAGGGAACGTGCCCCAACTTTCTTTTTCTTCCATTGTTTCACTCTAAGACCCACCTTAGGGTCTCTTGAGGAGTTTGGGGGCATGTCACTTTCCAAGAACCAATGGATGCAACAAGCATTATTGGAACTCATGCGACATTACACTCCTTGAGTTCCTCCAAAGTTGCCTTAATAAATGGTCTACTTTAAAAATGGTAGCCCATAATGTCATTGGGTTCCTTCTGGGATGTGCTTGGGCCACATGTAGATTTGGTCCTTTTATTGTGCAACACCAAGTGATCAATGTCATTACTTCCTTTAATACATCCTTGAATGCACAACTCTCTAATAAATCTTCTAGTCTCTACGCCCACTATTTTTGTCTCCATGGAGTCCTCCTTCCCCCTTTTTTCTCAATCATATTTGGTATAAGATCCCTTATAGCCATAAAAAAATGGGTTTATGACTAACTACTATGGTATGTTTCAGGTCATATTTATTGTATGCCACCTTTAATTTGTAATAATACCACAATGCATATGCACCTAGACAACCCATTAAATGTTCCAACACACCATAACCACAACTACTGTTAAAAAGATGTAACCACAAAAAAATTGTATGTTAAATATTCACGAAACTCCTCATCTTGTATCTTCCACATATGTCCAAAATCCTCAATGAAGATTTTGGCATTGAGCATAGGTGGAGCAAATCCTATCAAAAGACATGTCTATAGGTGATAAATGAAGTAATACCCTTTTGGATGAGGAATGATCATCAAGGTATACTCCAACTCCTTCAAAATATGTAGTATGTCACTCAAACTGCATGGTTTCAACCCAACAACTTCTGCATCAGATGTTGGAGGAACAATTCTTATTCCCTCGTTACAAATAGGAAATCGCACATGACTCTAATAATGGTTTATCATTGGAGAATGTTGTCGTGGTGGAAAGTCCTCAAGTGTTTTTTTTGAAATCTTATCCTTCCCCACATTATCACCCTCGTTGTGACTTTTTTCCCCACTTTTGCCACCCTCCACCTGTTCCTTCCTTCTAGTCTATTCGCAAATTTAATAATTAAGATTTTGGGCATAACATCTTGATCTTCCTCCTCTCCCTTTATCTTTGTGCCCTTAAATTCTTCTTGTTCCTTAAGGCTTGTGTGTGTTGCATTAAACTACATTACCATATCTTGTTCCTTTTAGTAATACATCACCATCGACAATCGAGCTTCAATAAGGACTATTAAAAGTTCATCACCTTGGTTTTAATCTAGTAATTGATAAAAAAAAACTACCTTAACTTATTGCTCTAATGCTACAACCTTCCATTTAATCATTTTAACATCTTGTTTAACCTTTGCTTCCCTTTATTCAACTATTTCCTTTTCTCTGGCACCTGCAAGTTAAATCTACTCTTCCAAACCTTGATTTTTTTCCAACATAGTCTTTTCACACATTTCATTGGCTCGCATGGTGGTTTTCTTTCGTTCTTTGAGCAATTGTACCTATGCTTCAAAATTTAGGCACTTGGCATGCTAAATCTCTTTCTTAGTCTACATTTCAAGGAATTTTTGTTCGACCTTCTTCAAGCCCCGTCACCAACTCCATTTCCTCTTTGTGCTTAACAAATGTTGTGGTCAACATTTTATCATGTCAAACTACTACATTTTTCATCTCCTCTGCCACTTGGGTAAATGTGTTGTCTACAATCACAAAGTTATATTGTGGAGCCTTCAAAGTCTCCCTTATTTCCGTCTCCTCCACTTGGGTTTTTTACTATTTTTATGTTGAGTCTTGTGGAGTTTTTGATCCAATTGTCTTTGAGTAAACACAAGACATGCATTATTCTTTTCCCATTCTTGTTTATGGGCTTCAAACTCAAGGGGATCAATACAATGTTTAACATGTTTTCACTCATACAATATTATGCCCTGCAAATGTTCCAATTCCAAGGAAAGCTATCATATTCTTTTCCCATAGGACAGCTTCACATCCCTTACTTTCTTGGGTAATGCATGAACCAATTTTACAAGTTGTATATCCATGGAATCCTCATGCTTTGAAGAATACTCTATTCTCATTCCTTCTTTGTAATAATTAAATGCAAGGAAAGAACCATATTTAGCATCACATGGTTAAATAAGGTCTATTGTACCTTCACGAACAAACCCTAGTGCTCCATACTTGACAAGCATACTTGCTGAATCTGGTCAAATTACTTCCTCTACCTGTCCATTAATGGTATGCATGCCAACACCAACTAGGTCATAAATACTACTTCCAAATTCGATTGGACTTCATTTGGGTCACCTATCAAATTTGGGAGCAATGCTAGTAAGTGAGCAAGTGAACAAATGAATAAGTGAGCGTGAGCAAAAAAGAATCTCAATGAATATTCCATGCCACATCAAGGAATATTCCCAATATTTTTTTGCCACATTGAATTAAAGAATATTCCATGCCTTGTCATGGAATATTATGCCATGTCACATACATTATTTGTTGGGGGAATCAATAATGATTTATTGGCTCTAAACATATTATCATTATTAGTGTAACCAATGCTCCAAGTATTTAGGGCTTTTATACAATACCTTCAATATTTTCAAAATTGTTGAAATGATGAAAAACTACATGACTAAAAAATATTTGATGAATTTAAACTAATAAATATATTAGTTATTTCACAAACATGTGCTATAATGGCAATAGAATAAGACAATATACATGAAAACATGTTATGATTATCAATGGATTTATTGTAAATAAAATGTATAAAATTTTATCAAGTCACATACTTTGATGCCACACCCCTAGTGTATAATCACCAAAACAAAAGAACATATATATCTCATAAAAACAATTGAAATAATACACATTGGAAAAAAATTATTTAGCTGTAACTAAAAACAAAACTTCCTACATAGTGGAACCAATTACAACATAATGAATGAGAAAACATAATTGATTTGAAACATATACAATTGTTATGTACTATCACAAGAGTCCAAAGGCATTAGATTATTCTAACAAACATTGAAGTTCATCCCAACTCCACGTGCAATAATGAATGAACTATTCTGTGAGCCCACATAACATAATCATCTCCAAGATGTGATAGACATGTTTGCATTACACATATGCCCCATGGCCGCCCAAAGAACTTGCCAACATTTTGACAAAATAGACACATGAACGTCCAGGGAAATTATTAATAGTGACGTCATATTGGTTGTCATCAAAAAGAATATTATAAATTCGTGCATGCCCATGTGGCAAGACATCAACAGTGGGGAAAACAATGCATTAGAAAAATAACCTGCTAATTTCCCAATTGTTCATGTGTTGTTGTGTTATTTTGAACACAAAAGGTCTTCTCACCTTCTTGCCACCATGAATTGTAGGCTGACAACTTGCATCAGATGGCCTCTCAAAGCTATGACATCTCACACCAAGCACATGAAAATTGCTTGAACTAAAAGATTGGAAGCCAAATAAACTTTGAACATTATTTCTACGCAAGTGGTCAAAGGAAAACCCTACCTCTTCTTAAGTTGTTACCTCCTTTTGGGTCAAGTTAGTACCTTCTTAGGTGGGCCATAGAGTTGGAACTATAAGCTTGTTACCTAGATTTGGTAACAAGTTGATAATATAAGCAAGTTGTTAAACCTAGCAAGTGTCATAACTTATTATTTAACCTAACCTATAGTATTAACCTAACCAATTAACTAAACCTGGTAGGTAGTGACTAGGTTAAGAAGATAGGTTGACATGTTATTCAATAGGTATTTAGTAGAACCTATACTTGACAGAACCAATAGTTAAACAAGTAGTTAGGCATGGTGTATTTTTTGAAATTTTGGACTCTTAGTCTAGGTACTAACTAATGAGTATTTATAATGGCTAGTTATGACTGTTGTATTTTGAATTGGTTAATATATGTCTAGGAGGACAAACCTATAGAGGGACTTTTGGATTTCATTCATGACTAAGTGTTTCACTCTTTAATTATGGAACATGGATCATTTTTCTTTAAGCCTATTTCCTTCAAGTTTGAACAATTTGTGTACATGTTAGTTTAGGATTTGTAGTAGCTTAAGTTCTAGTTTGTGTGTTGTATGTACATATTGCTACTTTAAGAACATGTTGTTAAAAAATCCAAAGGTGAATTAACCTTAATGGGAATAAAAAAAACCCCATTAACATTTGGCAATCACGCAGTGGATTAGAATTCAAAAGCAATCATGCTTAGAGTTTTTGGTTAGATCTAGTAGTTTAATAGCTCAAGTTTTAAAAACAATCATGCTTGAAATTTTAATTTGTCACATGTTTGTTTGTTTTATGTAAATTTTAAGATTCAAATTTCTGATTTTGATTTAGTTTGGAAACTTAGGAATAAGGTGAGGTTAATGTAAATTTTTTAAAGATATATAAGTGCCTAATTTATAAAAGAAGTTTTATACAAACTTATGACTACTAGGAAGGGTCGTTCTGAAAAAAAAATCTATTATTCAAAAACAATACAAATGCTTTCTTAGAACTTGTTGATTTTAGAAAATGTCAAGAGTAGTTACTAGAAGTCTTAGAAAATAATAGATAAAGTCAGACATCAACCTGTTCAAAAACATGCATAAGAACAAGATGAACAACAAATGTAACTTGTGGGAGATGAACATGTGAATGCACCAAACACGAATGTAACATGAAGGGGAGAAGTCAATGAACAACATCAAAATGTAGCAGATTTGATTGTGCAGAGAGACCCTGTAGTGCTCTCAACCACTCACAAAAAACACCATGAACAATAACCCAACTAAGGGTGGTGAGTGTTCAAAATGATGACAATCATGAACCTATTTAGCCATTTGATGAGGTTGTACCAACCATGGTGATTTGCAACCCTAGGTTACAATCTACCCAGAACCAGTGCATCTACAACAATTACAACATCTATTGGTTTTCAAAACCAATTATCACATACTTAACATTCATTTGGTACCTACTAATTTGGAGATGGAACGACTTCACCTACTCAACAAGTTGGAGCAGCTTCATCATGTTGAACAAAGAATTGTCTAATCAATCAATTTGTATACCACATGTAGAACCTATTGAACCCATAGCAACACCCACATTTGTTTGACAAGGAGGTATTTATCCACAATGCACTTGGCCACTAATATCAATATTTGGTTTAGGTGAAAGATCACAAGTTCCACAATCCAATTTCAAGAAGAAACCAAGGTGTTGGAATTGTAACATGGCCATATTGTTATCAAATGGGACACATGTTCAATTGTTGCCCATTTGTTGATGATAGATTAAGGCGATTATTTAAGGAGGAGGTGATAAATGTTCATCGACCTATTCTTCCGACCACTACAATAGTAATATGCAATGTGCTTTTATTAGGAGCTCAAGCCATGAATCCTAATATAGTTCATACAATAGTACCAATTAACTATTAGACAACCTAGTTGCAACCTATTGCACCAATTGCACCAGGTAAAACTAACGTGCTACTTACTTCAACATACCTAATGTGGTATAACATCATATGCCTTTTTGAGCCTTTAGATCCTAGTTTGTATCGAGCAAATCCAACTAGAACAAAAGGACTTAGTCCTCAATCTTTAGGAATTATATAGGTTATGTACCTAGGAATGTGTACCCAATACATGAACAACTTGTTGTACCACCAACATATATGCTATACTTTGTTAGCAATCAATTTTTTACAATGGATCAACTAGTGATTAACCCTATTATTGTATCAGTGCCAACCACTATACAAATTATTACTAATTTACCAACTCATATACCTAAAGGTTCTAATCACCAACCATTAGATGGAGGACAACCTAAAGATTCACTTAAAGGAAGTTCACTTAGAGGAAATCTACCTGGAGAATCACCCTTCAATCCACCTATTGGATCTTTTGGATGACCAACACCTGATCCACGTATGTTTATACCACCATAGTATCAACCGCATGTTGCATAACCTATTTCAAAACTAGCCAGCAAGCTACCATATAAGAAGTTATAATACCCAACCTATGTAAAAGACATCGATCCAAATGCTCACAGCAAAGTATTCAAGACGACCACTAAAGCTAATGGTGAAACAGTGGAGGTTGACATCATCAACCTATTTGGTTTTACTCTTAAGGATAATATCTATGAATGGGGTGACAACGATGTTCAAGACCATCCAAACCGCATTTTTGAAAAGTTCAAACAAGCATTTTGGAAGTAATTCAAAACTATAAAGAATGATGAGGAGGTCTACATGCAATTGTTTCAACGACAAACTGTTGAACGTGTTAAGGTTTAGTGTGAACGCTTGTTGAAATTAGCTAAATGTTTATAGGTTACAACAACAAATGTTTTTCTCACCACTATTACCTTACCTAATATTAACAATTGCAAGTATGAAAAGAAATACTTTAATCGAACACAAAGAAGTTGTTGTAATATGTGAGGAAAGTGGACCTATTAGTTTGAATTACATTGTTATATTAACTACACCATAAGCTAATGTAGTAGTTAAACCTATAGTAGCAATTGTTATACTTAAATCAACATTAACATGTACCAATTGTGGTAAAACTAGTTATTTAGTGGAAACCTGTCATAACAAGAAAATAGAGTACAAGTTGTGCCAACTACTACAATTAAGTTTACAAAACCTATAGCATGAACAAAAACCTAACCCGTTAAATCAGGAAAAATACTTACTTGTATCCCTATGTAATTGGTTATAACATAGAACATAAATATGGAGAATGCCCTAAAAAAATTGAAGTACAAAACATGTTCAAAATTAAACTTGTTGGTTCTAATGCCATGACATCACCTAAATAGTCTAAAACCAATAATGTGCTAGTTAATGTAATAGCTGCTATTACCATTCGCAATCAATAGTCAAAACAACAAGTGTTCAAGGAAAGGGAATCAATTTAAACTAAAGGGGCTGAAGAATGGCAACAAGAGGAACCTACATGATTCTTTCATTGAAATTGTTAAACAACTACAACATAGTGGGGTTGAAAAACAACTTGTTACTATCAATGAGGGTTCATTTTGGAGTAATTTAGTTAGATTGCCTAATAATTTAACCATAATTCAATCGGCTATAAGTAATCAAATCGATGAAGCGAATCAACAATTTGTCATTTCATAACATGTTATTACAAAGAAGACATTAAATTTTTTTAAAAAAGATATCAATAAACAAGTCTTGGAGACCAAGTATACATTAAACTTGGGACAATTATTGTGGGCAATCATTAATATCAAATGTTACATTTTAAACCCAATACCATCAAAACCTATTTTACTAGAATTGGTAGTTACATCAATTGCCATTGATCATTAGATGGCAATAATAAAGGTTCAAGTAGGGAAGAACTTCATTGACAACGTGCTTTTAGATGGTGGTTTTGGAGTTAGTATTATTATGAAAAATTGAAGGTATAGTTAAGTGTGTTAAAACCAAAACTTGCACCTTATAACCTACGTATGACTGATCAAATCATTGCACAAGCTTTAGGTTTGATTAAAGATTTTAGAATCCTTGTTCATGGAATTCCCTATGTAATGACTTTTACTATAATTCACAATAGTGGGTTAGATTCCAACTACTCTATGTTGTTAGGTCGTCCTTGGCTACAGGATGCTAAAATGTTTCATGATTGGGGCAATAACATTATTATTATACAAGGAGTTGATGCAATTAAAACCATACCTATTATTAAGAAACTTGGAGCACCAACCAAACGTCTACAAGTATTAGTTTATTATGATTTCCATTCTAGAATATCTAATGAAGAAGAAGATTTGATGTTTGCTACAAAACCATGATTGTTTTCAATAGGAACCATAGTTGTTCCTACATCAATTTGGTCAAATCAACTTGTTAAGTTGATTGCATCATCAAGTTTAAATTTAGTCAAACATGTTAATAAACATGTTGAACCTATGTTTGAGCCACATGTTTTGTCTGATATACTTCTTAAACTGGTGCTTGTACGACCTATTAAGATAGCTATACCCCTTGATACTCTCAAACAACATTTACCAAAGACATTTTTCCAACTTGAATAAAAGAAATGGAGATTAACGAGATGCCTACTCAAATCAAAATTCAAAACCTTCGCATTATGGGATGGATTGTCACTAAAAAAGAACAATTGACCAAGATCAATTTGGGTTTTGAAAAAAACCTAAAACAAGTTAAAATCAATGTAGATCTAGAACCTATTGTCAGTCATCAACTAATTGAATAGCTAAAGAAGTTCAAGAACATTTTTGCGTGGACTTACAAAGACTTTAAGGGAATACCACATGATGTAATTCAACATCGGCTTGAGTTGGACACATCGATACCACCTGCTCATCAAGTAAGGTATTGGTTAAATTCCAACTATGCAGCCATGTTAAACAAGATATTAATAAATTGCTTGTTGCAAGTTTTATTAAACATGTTGAAGAGGCTACTTGGCTATCACCTATAGTTGTAGTGCTTAAGAAAAATGGAAAACTCATAATTTGTGTTGATTTCAAAAAGTTTAATGTAGCTACTAAGAAGGAGCCATACCCATTACCTTTTATGAATGAGGTTATTTACACTATAGCTAGACATGAGGTTTATAAATTTCTAGATGGTTTTTTTGGATACCATCAGATTTCCATAGCACCAAAAGATCAGTACAAAACCACCTTTGTTATTGATTAGGGGGCTTTTGTATGGGTTGTAATGCCTTTTAGGGTAAAAAATGGACCACCTACCCATCAAAAAGCAATCAACAAAATTTTCCGTGCATACGTTGATGTGTTTATGAAGATATTTTTAAATGATTTTATTATTTTTAGTGACTTTTCCACTCATTTGGAAAAACTTAGAAAGTGTTTTCTAAAATGTGGAAAGTATGGCATTAATTTGAATATAAAGAAATGTGCATTTATGGTATGCTTTTGAACCATTTTAGGATTCATAGTTTCCAAAGAGGGGAAGACACCTGATCTTAAAAAAATAAAGGCTCTAGTCAAAATGCCAATGCCCAAAACACCACGAGAAATTCAAGTCTTCAATGGAATGGCCCAATTTTACAAACGTTTCATTAGGAATTTTACCTATGTTATGGCACCAATCACTAAGTTATTCAGAAAACCTAAAATGTTCAAGTGGATTGTTGAATGTCAAATTGTTTGGGAGGATATAAAAAACCAATACATTCAAGCTACTATAATTATCAATCCTAACTAGGAACTAGATTTTCATGTTCACACTAATGCATCTTAATTAGCAGTAGGGGCCATATTGGCCCAGAACCCAACAAGTAAAATAGATCAACATGTTATGTACTCATCAAAACTACTTAATTCTGCTAAGCAAAACTATATTACTACAAAAAGATAGGCCTTAGTTATGGTTTATGCCTTACACATATTTAGGCATTACATGTTAAGCAATAGGTTTACATTCTTTGTGGATCACATGGCTTTAATATATTTAATTAACAAGCCACATGTTTTTAGCAAGTTAGCTAGATGGCTCCTATTATTTCTAGAGTATGATTTCAAAATTGTTTACAAACCTGGTAGATCCCATATAATGGCAAATGTATTGAGTACATTACCCAACCACATTGAACCTATTGGAGTACCTGATCAAACTTGTGATGCTCACATGTTTACCTTACAATCGAAGTGGTTACAAAATGTGTATGAATACCTATTAGAAAGAGTGATGCCAAAAAGACTTACAACATCCCAAAGGTAGTATTTAACCCAAAGGGCTAAACCATTTGTGCTTCAAAAAGGAGTGTTGCACAAATTCGAACAAGATAACATGTTTCATCAAGTTTTGCAACCAGAACAAGTATCCACAATTTTGCAAGAATTACATGGAGGAATTACAAGAAGGCATTTCTCTTTTGATATCACTATGCGAAAAATCCTGGATGTTGGTTAATGGTGGCTGATGATGAATCAAGATGTTTATGAATAATGTTTAACTTGTGGCCAATGTCAAAGAACAACCTATTGACCCAAAACTTGGCCAAATTAGTTACCACATAACCTTAAAAACCATTTCAAAAATAGGGATTGGATTTTATTGGACATGTTAAAATTGCAAGCAAATTGTCAAGCAATCGGTACATTCTCATAGCCACAGATTATGCAACAAAGTGGGTGGAAGCCCAAGCACTCCACACCAATTATGTTGCAATAACCGCCAAGTTTCTATATGAACACATTCTTATGAAATTTGGATGTCCATTAACCATTTTGACCAATCAAGGTACCCATTTTATCAATGATGCGATCAAATATCTTATTAACCATTTCATTATTAAACATATTAGTTATACTATTTATTATCCACAAGGAATTGGACATGTTAAGTTTACAAAAAAGGTTTTTGGAACCTTACTAACCAAACTAGTTAATGAAAATAGAAATGATTAGGACGAGCACTTGTCCACGGTCTTATTTTCATATCCAATTGCCTACAAAGTTGGAACCGGTCATACCCCCTTTTAGCTAGTAATTGGGTTACATCCATTATTACTTATAGAATATCTATTACCATCTAGACCTAGTGATGATAGAGATCCACAACTTGTGAGAGTCTTAACTAGTTGACTATTTGAGTTAGAAAAACTACATGAGAACAAGTTGATTGCACAAGATTTAGTTGTTTTTAACTAGTGGAATAGATCATTGTAGTCACAGAACTAGTACATTGAAACCAAGTTTCAATTTAGAGACTATGTATTATGGTTTGCAAGGGTTGTTTTGAAACATGCTCCCAAATTTCAGAGATGATGGTTTGGACCCTATTGGATATAATATTGTTTACCCAATAGTACTGCTTTACTTGTCACCATTGATAAGTTTGATCCTAAACCAATGCTTGTCAACATTAACAAGTTGAAGCCATATAGGTTCATCAAAGAAAAAAACTTACAACATGTATTGGTTAAACCTAGTGACCTAGTGACCTAGTCACTGATGAACTTATTCAAAACCAAAGAACCAATACCACTATTGGTTGAGCTTAAAGATTTTCAGAATTTAAGGTTTGAACCAGTTAATAATCATTTGACACCTGGCAACATTAAAGCAACATATATGTTTGTTCATCATTATCATAATTTACATGTTAAAGATAATAATGTAGCAGTTAGTAATGATCCAAATGACATGTTTGGAAAGGCATTTATTAATGCCTACCTCTTAGGAATCTCTAACCCTAAAGGTTATGTCCATTCATAGCCACGTAATCATTTTTGCATGAAGCAGTATAAAGAACCATTGTGTATTTCATTTTGTTTCTTCATTTTCATTTTCTTTTTCATATTAGTAGGGGCCATGAGTGAAAGTGCTTTAGATAGGCTAAGAAGAGAAGTAAAAGAAAAGGAGGTTGAGAGGGAAGTTGAAATTTTTAGGAACATATTGAGAAAGAGAAAACAGAACATGTTCAATTAACTGGAGCGATTTATGTAGAATTGTTTGCTTCACGCACACCAACAACAAAAGAAATTAGAATTTTGGAGCAAGAATAGAAAAGTAGGGAATTGGAAGAGGAATTAGAAACAACACTGAACTTTCTAAGGAAAACCATTACTTCTATAGCAAAACTAGTACCATAGGTTATAGTTATTTCAAATTCAAAGGAAGAAGTGGAGGTTGGACCTCAACTTGTTATTGAAGAACAATTACAATCAATCTTTGCATTAAGACTTGTGGAAGAGGAAGAATTGCGGCAACATGTTGTCCAAGAATAGCCACAAATAGTTCCTACGTCAAAACTTGTGGAAGAAAAAGAGTTGTGACAACCCGTGAGTAATGAAAGGTATTTATCCAAAAACTTTTTGAAGAGGGACCTATTTCCAGCATTATTCTTTAGCGCCCAAGGTCAAGAACAAAAACTATGATGAAGCGGAAAAGCAAAGTGCCTATAGAAGAACATGTTGAGAAACCTGTTAAAAAGAAACCATGTCCAAGGCGAAGGAAAACTAGAATATGTTGCAATGGATGAAAATCAACTCCAACAAATTCAAATGGGCTAGACGAGCCGATTTGGAGAGCTTGTTCAACCTATAGTGGACAACACTAAGAGAGGACTTGTTACGAGAGTTTTTACAAACCTAAGAAGCAATGAAAGATGGAAGAATTATAGGGTGAATATGTGGTTAAGAAAATCTCATTGACTAAGTATTAATTCATGAGCAACTGGGAATTTCCAAGGAAAAAGCAGTTGATGTTACTAATGTAACTTTTGAGGAAGCAAAAACCGCCTTGAAAAGAATTGTAGGACTACGTGTTTTTGTTGAGAATGAGTAGTGGAGTGTAGTGCGCATGAAAGAGGAATTTCATGCAAGATTTGTAACTATTCTGCAAATTACATATTAGAAGGAGAGGTTAGTTTATTTCAACAATCAGAGTAAGACTTAGCCAACAAGGGGCAACTTGTTAACTGGTGTTCTATAGTGTTAACTCAATTTACTAGTTGAAATAACTCATTGGACTAAACATTAGAAAAAGATAATAGCTAACCCGATTTTTAGTAAGACCAAAACATATAATTGTTACTTCGGCCTTATTTTAGACATTCTGTTTAGGAAGTGGTTCTTTTTGTTCAAGGTGCTTTTGTCAAGAACAATAACTCCAAGATAACCTATATCACCACCAGCCAAGAACACCAGGTTGCACAACAACAAGAGGTTTCATATGAACGTGTTACTAAGGAACAATTTTTGAAAGAAAGAAAACCAACACACTCGACTACATCATCACCTTTACCCACACATCAATCTCATTGACTGAAAATGCATATAGAATTGCCTACACCAAGGGACAAATTGAGCCCTAAACCTATTACCTCACCATTAAGAAAGAAATCTAGGACTACTTTTGGATCACTAATTAATGATTCAAAAGAGGATGAGGAACGAACATGTTCAAATAAGATTAGAAGTAGGGGAGGAAAAAAACTTGAGGCAACAACTACACAAGGTGGCATTAAAGAAAAAACTAAACCCAACCTAGATCAAATAATTGACAACATTCACTAGAAGAAAAGTAAGTATTTTCGATTGGTCTCTATGACAAAAATTTAGTCACAAACGACATTTGCAACTAAAATCTCATTAGTCGCCTTGGAAAAGTTGCATGAAACATTAATTGCAAACGACAAGGGGTATTGGATGAAAGAAAAAGTCAACAAATACAAATTCATCCTTTGACTCCATTATATATGTATTGTCACATGCAACTACAATGGATCCATTTTCGTCACAATTTAGGCAAGTGATGTGTTGCCACGTGTTTTGATATTGAATTATTTAAATAATAATAATAATATTATTATTATTATTAAATAATCTAGGACTTTCAATTGAAATGCTTGGATGATCATATATTATGACACGTGGCCCAATGTAAATATGCCATGTGGCACCTTAAGATGCATTTAATACACAATATTAATATTAGGTTGGTAGGTGCTTAGGTAGGTACATAGGTTGACTTAAGTGGGTATGTCATACTATGTATTTACTTAGTTAGGTAAATAAGTAGGTTGGTAAGGTTGATAGTTTAAAATTGTGCATAATTTTTCTTTTTGTTTTGAGTTAAACCTTTTGATTGGCTCATCCCATGTGCACAACTTTCGTAATGTGAAATTTGATGACCACACCCTTTCTTTATATAGTGTTCAAAATAGGAATGGAGAACAAACAATATGGGATAAGTTTTAAAGTTACAACTACTTCACAAACTAAATTGTAACTCCAAAACTTTCCTCATGCCTTTTGTTTTTAGTTTTTAAATTTATAAACAATTCAAGTACATGGCTCACTAGATAATTAAATAACCATTTAATTTATAATGATTAAATTTAACATATATTTAAAATATCAACTATACACTATAAATATTAAGTATTCATTATCAACTACTTAAATAAATAATAAATTATTAATATTTAACTAATTAACTAATTATTTTTCACGAGTTGTTAATACATAACTCAAATATAAATAAATAACTAGAATATTTTATTTTTTAAAATATCTAGTCGAATTATAGATAATATAATTAAATGTAAGAAAATCTAATTACTTTAATTTTAAAAAGACGTTTTTTTTTCTCAAATTATAAATAATGAATAAACAATTGTTATTAATAAAAGTCCTACATGATTTTAAATATATATATACTAGAATAATTACATTAATTACTATATAATTAAATTTATTATTGTAAAAAACATTATCATAGATAAGTAAATTACTAAGTTTTTAGAACTAAAAACTTAAATTACTTTATAATAATTCTTGAACTTACAATCATTATAATAATTATTTTACCTACATTATAATCTTTCCAAAATTTTAATTCAGATTTAAAGTTATAAATTACAGATTGTGAATAATTATGTTCAATTCGAAAATAATTATGCATATACTATAAATAATTCTTATCTGAAGTAATTCCAATGATTTTAAAGTAATATATCATTAATTACAATAATTCATTTCTTTTATTGTAATAATATAGAATATATAATGTTAAAAAACTATGTTTTGAAAATAATTATTTAGTGTAACTTATAAGTAATAAATATAATTATTTATAATTATTTATAAAAAGTGATTCATTATGGATAACATTAGTAGAGAAAAACATTAAAACTCATTAATACTTTTTGGAGTTGAAATATTAATTTTAGATTCAAAAAAAAAAAAGTCAGAATTAAAATATCAACTTTTATATGAAATACATCTTTAAAGTTAAATCTAAAAATTCATAATTGAAATGTCAAATTTTCAGATTCAAAGCCGAAATGTCCATTTTCAGACTCAATTACAAAAATTCTGAATTGAATTATTAATTCTGAGAATCCAAAATAATAATTTGCAATTGCAATTTCAAGTTTCAAATCAAATAGGTTTTTAATTTTAAATTTAAAAACTCAAAATTGAAATATTAATTGTTAAAATCGAAAATAATAATTTAGAATTCAAATATAAAAATTTAGATCAAATAAGCTATTTGAATTTAAATAGTTTTTCTTTTATTCGAATAACTTTTCAAGGAATTGAAATAGCAAAATTTAGATTCAAATTCAGCTAGTTCTTTAAAGAATTGAAATAGTAGTTTTAAGGATCAATATTTTTTATAAAAAATTAAATGTAAAAATTCAGAATTGAAATATAAAATCTCAAATTCAAATAGTTTTTTTCAAATTCAAATAATTAAACAAAGAATTCCAATAAGAATTTTTAGAATTAAAATAAAAATGTTTAGATTCAAATTTAAAAAAATAATAATATATATATAATGAATTCCAGTAGAATCTTCAAAATTGAAACATTGATTTTAATGTTTAAATATAATTATCATAATTTGAATTATAATTTTATACTCAAACATATATTTCTGAAAAACTAACAATTTTATGAATTCTTATTTAAAACTTCAAATTCAAATATTGATTTTTAGATTCAAATAAAATGTTTCAAAATTGCGATAACAATTTTCATGTTCAAATATAAGTTTTAGAATTGAAATAAGAATTTTCAGTATTGAAATATCAGTTTTCATATTTGAATAACAATGTTCAAAGTTCAAATATTGATTTTTTAATTCAAATAAAATGTTTTTGAATTGAAATAACAAATTTTAGACTCAAATAATGATTTTTAATTAAACAGAAAAATCAAAATGCAAATAAAATTTCAAATTCACATAAATATTTCTTAAATTAAAATATCCAAATTTTAATTCAAATATATATACACTTCATAACTGAAATATAATTTTCAGATTTGAATAATAAATTTCAGAGTTCAAGTATTAATTTTTTAATTCATTATATGAACAACATACATACATACACATAATTAATATACACAAAAATATTTATTTATGATATATTACATATATCATAAATATGATTTTAATACATATATAAAAATACAGCCCTATGTCACCATACAATACCTTTAGGATGTGACTAATTTGGTGACTATTGCAACTAATGGGACATATAAATATATTCATGAATGAAAATAAACCTAGAAGCCATCCAATTGATAGGATGAAGTTTCAATAATTTCATCATAGTTGTAAAAGTGACCAAAATAGTTGAAATTTGATTTTATAGTTGTAAATACCCTCAAATTTAGTCACAAACAACTACAAGTCACATGTAGTTGCAAATGAAGTGGTTACATTTTGGCTGATTTCTACTAGTGATTCAAGTTGAACCTATTATGTCTGCTAAACCTATAATTTCCATTACATAACCTATAGTTGTAGCTACAAAATCATTTCAACATGTTCAACCTGAAGTTGAACCTGTACAAATAGAAAACCCATTGTTTTTTAGATTTTAACTTGTTTGAGTTTTTGGTCATTCCACAGAAACTCTGAGACATATTAACATGTTTTGAAAGCAAGTTGTTCAAAATGCTACAACATGGTCAGGAACATTACAAGAATTGTCAAACCTTAAAGTTGAGTTTAAGCAAGTCAAGGAAAATATGTCTTAGACCCATAACCACTTGTAAACATGTAGCCTAGAGCTAGAAACAATGCAAAGAACTTTGAATAACCATGACAATGAACTAGCCACAATCAAAGGACATTTGAATAAGGTCCAACATGAAAACCAAACCTATCCAATAAGTTGAATGAAGTTGTAGCAAAACTAAGAACCTATAGCAAGAATATGTTGAGCTCAATTAGTTCAATTAGAAGACCTATAATGATTTGACTTGTTTCCAAACTGATTTGGAATGGATCATGCAAAACTATGCGAAAATGGGGGAGTTTAATTTGGAACAACAACGTATCATAACCGATTTGGAGCTTACCTATCATGATCTCAAGGAGCAACATGTAGTTACCCACATAGAATTTGACAAGGAGAAGCAAAGTTTTACTACCCAAATCCAAAATTAGAAAGGTCAATATGAGACAGCCAAGGTACAACTTAATAAACTTAGCCCCATTCTATTTTGTTAGAATGAACAACAAGTTGAAAGAGATTGGGGGTTTGTTGTTAGACAATACCTTACTCAAGGTGGAGAACCAAGCCTTGGGAGATAGAAACCCCAAATGGAAGGAACGGTGGCAAATTGTTCAAGAGTTCATAGAGGAACAAATTCATACTTTCTTTAATTTTAAATATGAACCATTGAGTTTTGTGTCTATGGAAATTGGAACTAGTAGCAAAGTTCCAACAATGCCATCTATGGTCTAACATGTTATTAAACCAATTACTCCATTAAGAGGTGGAACAAATTTAGAAATCATACCCTTACATGTTCAGACTTTTACTATATTTATTCCAATAACCACTGTTGTTAGTCAACCTCTGGAAGGTAGTTTGACAAAAAATAGAATGATCCTATTAATCCTACATATACCACACTGAACAGTAAATTAAAGTCTTTGGAATTCTTATCTACTACTGTACCTTTGACCCCACACTAAATAGGTATAGGTCAGGAGGTTACTTTGATAGCAAATACCCCACATGTTTCAAAGGTATTCACAACACCCATAGCGACCTTTGAAAACATGCCTGATTGACAAAAGATTATAGTGCCAACCGGTGTTCAAGTCTTGAGTCAAGTTGAATTCATGGAGGTGACAAATGTTGAACCTATTGAAAAAGTCATCAATCAATCGATTATAAAAGGTTAAATTTAACGTGGAACTTTGAGCTAACATTTTGAGGACGAAATGTAGATTTCAAAGGGGGATAATGTTACCCAAATTTAGTAGTAGGTTGATAATATAAGTAGGTTGTTAAACCTAACATGTGTCATAACCTGTTATTTTAACCTAACCTGTAGTATTAGCTTAACTAGTTAATTAAACCAAATAGGTAATGATTGGGTTAAGAAGATAGGTTAACATGTTACTCAATAGGTAATTGGTAGAATCTGTACTTGACAAAACCAATAGTTAGATAGGTAGTTACGTAGGGTGTACTTTTTGGAATTTTGGACTATTACTTTAGGTATTGGTTAATGACTATTTATAATGGTTAATTATGACTGTTGTATTTTGAATTGGCTAGTTAAGACTAGGAGGATAGACTTGTCGAGGGACTTTGGGATTTCATTCTTGATTATGTGTTTCACTCTTCAATTATGGAACATTTGTCTTTCAACCTACTTCCTTCAAGTTTGAACAATTTGTGTACATGTTAGTTTAGGATTATTTGTAGCTTAAGTTTTAATTTGCATGTTTTATGTACATGTTGTTGTTTTAGGAACCCGTTGTTGAAAAATCCAAAGGTGAACTAACCTTAATGGGAATAGAAATAACAAGGCATAACAATTGCAAATTTTCAAGTTGTCCCACCCACACAAAGGCTCAAGTCATCAAGACAAAACCAATGCTTATGGTGCTTGATTCATCCATTGTGATATTCAACTTAGAAACCTGAATAACATGGAGTAGGAGTTCCACTTATTGGTTTGTAAACGTTGATCCTTGTTTTGCATTTGAGGTCATGGTTTTTGGAATGCAGAACATTGAATTGCAAATTTGTGTGGGCACACCATCAACACAAATATTTTCCTTCAACATCAAGCCACCTCAAGATAACAAAGGCAACAAATCCCTAGAACCAGATGGCAGTTGTTGAATGTGTACTCCCACTATTAAAAAAAACCCATTTTGCAACTTCAATTTGTGACTGAAAATTAGTTATAAATGATTCCCACAACTAAGTTTTTCAATAGTTGCATAAGTCTAGTCACACACAACATGTAGTCACAAATATGATCTAAGCATGACATCATCATAAGTCCCATGGATGAAGTATATAATCAAATTCTTTGACTACAATACCATCAATTACACATTACCGCTTGTAAAGCATATGTAAATTAAAATAAAAATAATTAGATGGCCCTTTTCATTTCATTCATCCAAATTGGATGGTCTAAGATTATTCCACGTGTATTAATCATATCATGCCACACAACCTAAAAGTGAAGATTTGTGTTAAATAATTAAATTTTTTATTTAAGTAGGTAGGTAGGTAGATAAATAGGTAGATATAAAGGTAGGTAGGTAGGTATGTGGATAGGTAGGAAAATAGGTAGTTAGGGAGGTAGAAACTTAGGTGCATAAAAAAATGTAGGTAAATGAATTTCTTAAAACAATTTTAAGTTCATCCCATAGGGTTCAGCCTTTTTAAATGGCTCATCCCAAATTATGTTTTTCTTTTGGACGTTGTGTGACCAGTTGTGGGGAGATCGGACACCCACCTGGTCGGTCACTGGGTTTCTACTTTTGGCGCTGATCTTTTGCTGAAGGGTTTAAGTAATTAGATCCGCCGAAAAGGAGGGAGTGATGAAGGCGGCTGAGTTATGATCTAGGCGGCTAAGGTTTTGTAAGGGACAAATGAAAGCTTGAATGAGAAGTTTTGGTGTAGGAAGGAAGATCCTTTAAGTTGGAACGGTGAGAGTGGTTAAGCAGT
>Ga0116228_10000786_pt1 | contig 24916 bp, 23 predicted proteins | sample S1TSphfallax_2_FD_89694 | JGI IMG/M metagenome (GOLD analysis project Ga0116228, IMG submission 89694) | Host-associated microbial communities from peat moss isolated from Minnesota, USA - S1T2_Fc - Sphagnum fallax MG | ecosystem: Host-associated > Plants > Peat moss > Unclassified | place...
ACTGTTAATCCGTTGGTCGGCGGTTCGAATCCGTCCCGGGGAGCCAATCGGAAAAGGGTCCGTTCCGGGGCATTCGCCGTCCATCGGCCGATCAGAGCTGCTCGTCTTCGAAGGGACGGGTTCGGACCGCCGACAGAAGACAAGATCGGTTCAACAACCCGGCGCTGCGCCGGGTTGATCGCCCGCAGGGCGACCCCGAAGGGGCGAGGCGCGATAGCGCCGAGTAATCCGTCCCGGGGAGCCATCGAAGCGCAGGACGAGGGGCCGCAGCCCCCGAGCAATCCGTCCCTGGGAGCGAGTAAAATCAATCTCTTGTATCACTTTCCTGCGCCTCAACTTTGCTGCCGCACCACCGGCGGCCTTGCGCCGTGGCGTGAGTTTGCTCGCAACCGTCATGGATCGTGCAAAGCGGTAGTATCGAAAAACCGCCGTATACCAAACGGTCATCAACCCAAGGAGATCTCCCGATGTCACGGCAAGCGATCAACGCAAGTGGAGCAGCTACCGTCGGGCGCACGGCGCGACCGGTTGGTTTGCGATTGGCACTCTTATTCAAAACTTCGCCGCAACTTCTACTCCATAGGTTCGTGGCTGGCCACCGTACTCCTGGTAACCGAAACCGGGGCTTCTGATGAACACGTAGTCCGTGTTTTGCAAGTTTCTCCCAAAGAACCGTACCTGATACGGCCCGTTTGTGTAGTTGAAGCTCGCGTTTAGGAGGCCGTAAGCGGCCTGAACCAGTTGCGGCGTGTTGTACAGATCCGTATACACCATTGAACGCCACGCGTAGTCGGTTGCCAAGCCAAATGCGCCGGGCAGCCCCTGAACGCTGAAATCATATTTTCCGCCAACGTCATAGGTCCATTTGGGTACGTGATCGAGCTGCAACTCAGTGCCATCGACGGTCGCCGGCAGCCCGGTGATACTGTTGAAGCGACCGTCAGTAAATCCGGCGCTCAGATTGACCTTGAAGCCCTTGAAGAGCACCGCCGATGATTCGAGTTCGACGCCCTGGATGGTCGCGTTGGCTGCGTTCAACAGTGTCTGTACCGGCTGCGCGCCATTGGTGGTGTCGACGGTGCGCTGGATGTTGGTGAAGCCATTGTCATACAGGCTCAAGTTTGCCTGCAGACGCCGGTCGAACCACTGGCTTTTCAAGCCCACTTCATAGGCATCGACCGTTTCGGGAGCGGTCGGCACGAGCGCGGTCGCAAGGGTGGGCGCCCGGGCATTGTAGTTACCGGCGCTGAAGCCTTTCGAATAGCTCATGTAGGCCATGATGTCGGGCGCGATCGCATAGCTTGCCACGAAACGCGGAGTGAGCCCTTCCCAATGCCTCTGGCTGTTGTAGTAGGTCGATGGACAGCCGGTAAAGTCTTCGCCGGTACACGGCGTCAACGGAATGATATGCATCTTCTTATATTCGTATTCATACCGAAGCCCCGCCGTCAGAGTCAGATCCGTCAGCGGCTTGTAATCCACATTGCCGAAGAGTGCAGCCGTGGAGTCGTCCTGGCGCCACTGATTGAGTTCGTCGAACGTGTCGGTGAGCGGTTCACCGACGAGAAACCCATTCAGCGCGCGCTTCTCGGTCACCCGCGAGATATCGGTAAAGAGGTACGTGCCCGCCACATACTCGATCTGGTCACCGATCTTTCCGTTGTAGCGTGACTCGAGACTCTCCTGATTGTTGAACTCACGGTTGTCGGGAAAGACGATCAAATTGAATGGCGTACCGTCTACCTCGAGCGTGGAATCATATTGAACGGCACGATAAGCTGCGATCGTCGTCCAGGTGCCATTGCCGATGTTCCAATCGAACTCCGAGATGAAATGTCCGGCGGTGATGTCGGTGTAACCCGGGTCCGAGAGATTGGTCGTGTAGGGCGCGGTCGGCGGGTAATAACCGAATACGGTTTGCAGAGCCGTCAACCCTCCCCCGCTCGGAATGTAGGCGCGCGAAGCACCACCGCCGTCGGCGTAACGCTGATACTGCGTGAAGATCTTCAACTGCATGACGTCGTTGAAATCAATCAGAAACGTGGGTTTGATGACGATTTCCTGGGTCTTTGGAATATTACCGCTCGCATGCTGGACGGGATCGCCTGTCGGGTTCTCCGGTGCGGGGACGAACGTACCTCCGCTGGTGTTCTCGAAGTACCCGGAGTTCGAGCGTTCCGATACGGCTACCTTGCCGAACACCTCATTCCCGAGCAGCGGTCCTTGAACCACGAGGTGTGCGTCGAATTCGTCGAAGTTGCCGTAGGTGAGATCCCCGCCATAGTGGAAGTCTTTTGTCGGCAACGGGGTCGTCAGCAGCACCGAGCCGCCGGCCGAGTTGCGCCCGAAGAGCACGCCTTGTGGACCGCGCAGAATTTGCACGGATTCAGTATCGAACGTATCCAACACAGCACCCGCCTGATAGGCGATGACCATGCCATCCTGAAAGATATTCACGGCCGGATCCACCGAGCGCACCGACGTGGTCACGCCGATGCCACGAATGGTGAAATTGGCGAAGCCCGGGAACGTGCCGACGCCGTCCAGTTCGACGTTCGGCGCGAGACGGCCTATGTCCGTCACGTCCGTGATATGCAAATCCTCAATCGTTTGCGGCGTGACGGCCGTGATCGAAATGGGCGTGTCCTGCAGGCGTTGATTGGTGCTCTTCTTCTCCGCGCTGACTGTGATTTCCTCCAACTGATCGGCAGCGTCCACCTGCGCCTTCGCCTGGTGCGAAGCCAGCAGACCAAAGACCACCAACGCCGCTCCGACCCGCACCGCCCCGTTGCGGATCGCAAGCCCATTTTTGTTATGAGACGTCATACTCTCCCCCTAGCGTTAGGTTTAACTAATAATTTGAAACTCCGAGGCCCAGCCCGCCGTCGACCTCCAACGCAACGCCCGTCACCCACTCGGCCCGGGCGAGGTATTCGATGGCTTCCGCCACTTCCTCAGCCGTGCCGATTCTTCCGAGGGCGTGATCCATTGCGATGGCGGCATATCGCGCAGCCGCCTGTTCCGCAGTGAACAGGCCGGCGCGCAGATTGATTTCCGTGCTGACCGCCCCCGGCAGCACGCAATTGACACGTACCTGGCGGCGTCCCAACTCCGCCGCCATCACTCGTGACAGACCCTCGAGCGCAGCCTTCGTGGTCGCATACGGCGTGGCGCCCGGATACGCACGGCGGGTATGAATGGAACCTAAGAACACGATCGAGCCGCGCGACTGCGTCAGCGCGGGAACGGCGAGGCTCGACAGCATCATCGCGGCGATGACATTGGTATCGAAGGCTTCCCGGAGAAATGACTCGGAGTAGCTGTCGACGGCCTGGCGGTACATGTTGCCGGCGCTGTTGACGAGTAGTTCGAGGCCGCGACCATGCGCACATGCGGCCGCCAGCATGGCCTCGCGGTCCGCCTGCACGGTGACGTCGCCTGCAACGGCGCGGCAGTTCGGCCCGATCGACGCGGCGACGCCATCGATTTTGTCCCGCCGGCGACCCGTAATGGTCACCTTGGCGCCATGGGCGGCCAACAGCCGCGCCGTCGCTTCGCCGATGCCGGAGCCGCCGCCCGTCACCAATACCGACATATTCTCGATGGCACGCATGTCAGCGCGTCGCCACGACGAGTGCTGGTCGGCGACCGGCCCACAAGGATGCGCGCTGCAGCAAGCGGCGATGCACGGGATGATTGAGAGCGGCTGCGTCATGCCCCAGGGCGTCATAGACGACCCGTCCATTGCCATAGTGATGGGTCCAGCCGGTGGGCTGTGGCGCGTGGATCGATGCCTCTTCGTTGGCGGCACTCGACCAGCCAAAGATGGCAACGTCAGGCATCAGCTGTTGCTGAACGTAGACTTCGTCGGTCACCGTGAAAAGACCAAGGCCCTGGGTTAGGAAATGTTCAGCACTCAATTGCACGTCCACCGCTCCGAGCGGCGGATGAGACGACGTGCCCCAGCGCCAGCAACCGCCCAATACACTGACCCACTCGGGCCAATCATCGAAGCAGATGCTCGCGGTGTGCAAACCCAGGAGGCCGCCGCCGGCGGCCACGTGGCCGGCGATCGCCTGGCGCGCTGACGTGGAGATCGACAGCGCCCAGCGCGGGCGGTGCTGCGCATACTTCTCATGCTGGGTCATGCTCCAGCGCAGCGCGTAGACAACCAACAAGGCATCAGGCTCATCGTGCAGCCATTCGATGAGTTCGGCCAGCTCATAGGTCACCTGCGAAGACCAACCCACCTCCCCGAGGATGTCGACGAGCACCGGTGCCGCCTCCTCGAACGGATGATTGATGCCGCCGGTGAAAATCAACGCCTTCGACACGGCTTACTCCGCCTTACGCGGCAGCTGCATGAGGAGGCTGTTGGCGACGCCCCCATCGACGATTAACTGCTGCCCCGTGATGTACGCCGCCTCATCGGAAGCGAGCCACGTAACCGCATTGGCGACGTCCTCCACCGTACCGAGACGCTTCAACGGAACCGCACCGCCCCTGAGCTCGCGGACCCGGGCATCGGCATACACCGGAGTCGACATGCCGCCGTCGATGAAGCCGGGCGCCACGCAGTTCACGCGAACGCCGAGCGGCCCGAGTTCGAGCGCGAGATGCTCGGTCAGCTTCGCAACGCCCGCCTTCGATGCCGGATAAGCGCCGGCGCCGGGTCCGGGCGTCACCGCGTTGATCGACGTCAAGTTGACGATGACGCCGCTGCCGCGCTTGACCATGCGCAATGCGGCCTCGCGCGCCACGATGTAAGTGCCGACCAGATTGATGTCGAGAACGGCGCGAAAGTCGTCCACGGTTTGCTCGAGCAGGGATCCGAAGCGCACCACGCCGGCATTATTGACCACGAGGTCCGGTGCAGCCGCCAATGCCTCGAATACCGCATGCACCTGGCGCTCGTCGGTCACGTCGGCGGCGAGTGCGACATGACCGCTGCCGGGCAATTCTGCGATCTGTGCTTCGCACTCGGATCGCTTGAGGTCCAAGACCGCCACCCGATATCCCGCCTGCGCTACCCGCCGGGCGATGGCGGCGCCGAGCCCCTTGGCGCCGCCGGTGACTAGCGCGATTTTCTGATTCGATGCGTTCATCGAAACACCACCGGGTAGCGACCCCAATTCGTCCGGGCTGTGTGAGTGGCCATCGTCGGTGGATCGTCGGGGTTCGGTTCAGCACCCGCCTCCAGCAACGCCTTCGCCAACAAGGTGATGATTCCGTATTGATGCTGAGCCGCGTCGACATCCCGCTTGGGCAGCAGACCGCCGTCCAAATCGCGCCCCAGACAAGTGTGCACCCCCGTACCAAAGGTCAAACCGAACGGATCGTTACCGGGAGCTACAGCCCTGTGCGGATTGAAGACGTTCGCATCCGCGCCGAACACGTCAGGAGAACGATTCGCGGTCCACAGATCGATTTCGATCCGATCATCCGGTCCCACCGCCGAGCCACCGGTTATCTGCATCGGGCACACCGGCTTGCGCCAGGCGACCGGGCTCGCCGGATGCAGCCGCAAACTCTCGTGCACGCAGCGCTGCAAAAATACCGGATCGACTGCAATGCGCTCGCGGTCTTCCGGATGCGACTTCATCCAGTCAAAAAGGTTGTGCATGGCATGCACGGTCGAGTTGGCCGTGCTATGCGATCCCGCCTGCAAATAGAATGCGATCTCGCGACACAGAAGGTCCGGGGGCAATTCCAGCTTGTCTTCGTTTTGCAGCAGGACAGTCAGGACATCGCGCGGGACAGCCGTCTCTTCAATCTCGCCACGGCCGCGGCGTGCCAAGAGTTCCGTTCGCCGCGCGATCGACGGCTTGAGAAAGGTCGTCTCAAACTGCTGCAATGCCTGAATCACCTCGCGACGCACTTCCGCGCGGTCGCGGGTCGAATGCACGAGGGTCGCGCCTTCACTGAATATTTTCACCAGTTCCAGCAGCGCCGCGGTCTCGCGGGCGGAATGCTCAGGACGATCGATGCCGGCAAAATCCGCGGTGAGATTCATCGTGATCTGGTAGCCGAAAGCCACCAGGTCGCACCCGCCTTGCTTGATCGTCGACCCGAGCAGCTCACTGAGCGCGCGTGGGAAGACCTCGGTCTCGTAATAGCGGAAGAAACTTCGGCGAAAGACCCGAAACTCGAGCAAGCGGCGTGACCGATGTGCATCCCCGTGCAGCGTCAGCAGCGTGCCATCCATGATGACCTTGCCTTCGTCGTACAGCGATTGCGCCAGATTTTCATTGCGCAGTGCCGCCAGGGCGTCCGGGATTCGATTGATGGTGATGGTGCTCATGATGCTCCTCGAGATAAATCACAGCTCATCCGTGGGTATGGGCGGCGGCGCCGGCTTGACGCCCCCGCGGGCCACTTCCGCACTCAATCGAGCCCCATAGGTGCTGACGCGCCACCCTGGCGGATCACCCCGGGGTGGCGAGGGTGCAAGGTCGATTTCGCGTCCGCCCAAGAACACGTGCTTGATTCGCGACTTGTCCCCCAACACGGTGACATCGCGTGAGGGATCGCCATCAACCAGGATGAGGTCGGCCAATTTGCCGGCGGCCACCTCCCCGACGCGGCCTTGAAGTCTGAGCGCGAAGGCGTTGGTCTGGGTCGCGCACTGAATCGCTTGCAGTGGCGTTAGGCCGAGATCGCGGACGAACACTTCCAACTCTCGATAATGCCAATCACCGTAGGGGGTGATCGAGAAGCCGGACTCGCTGCCACAGAGGAGGGGAACACCGGCATCATAGGCGCGCCGCAGCATGACCGCGCTGTCCGCGATCTCGCGCCGAAACATCGCCCGGATTGAATCATTGGCGCCGATGGTCGCGCCGAAATCGATGAGGTTTGCCTGGAATGTGAACACCGGCATGACGGGCGTCTTCGTCCGGACCAAGACGTCCAATGCCGCCTCGTCCATCAACGTCGCATGCAATATCAAATCCATCCCCGCCGCCACGCAGTCGATGATGGAACTGGCGCCGCGACAGTGGCCTAGTACGGGAATGCCCAATTCATGGGCCGTATCGCACACCAGCTTCAGTTCATCCCGCGTCCAACTCTGTACCTCGCCGCCCAAGGGATGACGCGGCACCAGGCCGGTCACGTGGACCTTGATCCAATCGGCGCCATTCTTGATTTGTCGTCGCACCTCGGTAACGATTTGATCCCGGCCTGAAACCACCATCCCGTAGCCACGGCTTCCCGTGTCGGGGATCAGCCGTCCCGCGGTACCGCCGAGACTCGTCCAGAGCGCATACGCACCGGTCGACATCCGCGGTCCGTCGACGATCCGGGCTTCGATGGCATCACGGAGGTCGATCCCGATCTCGAAAATGGAATCCGCATCCATGATGCCCGTGACGCCGGCCTGCAGAACTTTCTGGATGTTTTGCGCGGCAATGATCGCCGCCAATCCGGGTCGCCGATGGAAGAACAACTCGTCGTTCGAATTCGGTTCATCGAAGCTGATGTGACAATGCCCGTCGATGAGACCCGGCATGAGGGTGCGACCGGTCGCATCCAACCGTCTTAGATTCTCGCGCGCAGAGGCGGCGGCATCCGCGGCAGCGCCGACCGCCTCGATGCGGTCGCCGCAGATGAGCACCGACTGTTGCCTGGGTTCGGCACCCGAGCCGTCGATGACCCGTGCGTTGGTGATGAGCAGCGATTTCATTCCGGCCTCATTTGCGCAGCAACCGTCGCGCGTTGTCGGCAAGCCAGGGAGCCGCGGTGATTTTCCCGCCCGACGCCGGCTGATCCCAGCCAGCGAAATTCGTGCCGAGCACCAAACGATCGCGACCCACGACGCTTTCGAGGAATGCTCTCGCCGGCTCGCTGTGCAGGTGATTGTCGAACCACAGCCGTTTGAGCCGGGACTCGAACGCACCGGGAGCTCGCAAGTCGGGCGATGCCCAAGATCGCTTTTGTGCAGCCTGCGCAAATCGTCCCGCCAGCAAACTGATGGCGCCGCCGCCATGACTCATACAGATGTCCAATTGCGGATGCCGGTCGAGAACGCCGCCAAAGATCAGAGTGCCGACGGCGATTGTTTCCTGGGTCGCAAAGCCGATGAGCAACTCGAGGTCGAATCGATCGACGGCGGGATAGGCGGCGGGTCCGTCGACGCCGGCGGGGCCCGGATGAAAGAAGAGCGGCACGTTCAATTCCACCAGGAGACGGTAGAACGCGTCGAGTTCCGGCGCGTCGAGTCGGATACCGAACTCCGTGCCGATGCTGGCGCCCCACAGACCCAAGGCGCCGACGGCACGCCGCAATTCATCGGCCGCATCGACCGGTGACTGCATCGGCAGTGCTGCGAGTCCCGCCAGACGGCCGGGGTGGCGGCTCACGAGGGCGGCGAGTGCGTCATTGTGCCGACGACAAAATTCCACCGCCGCGGACACATCGACAAAATGAAAGTAAGTCAGCGGATTGGGCGAGAGCACCTGGAAGTCGATCCCGGCGCTGTCCATTGCGACGAGCCTGCGTTCGACGTCCATGAAGGCGCTGCCGCGATACCGTACGCCATGGAGCCGATAGTTGGCGACCCGGAACACCGGCACACCATCGGCGGATGCCGACAACTCCGGCCCATGGATGCCGGCGGCACCCATGGTTTCCTCGAGCACCGCGTGCGCATGAAGGTCGATCGTGCGGGCCGTCTGGATGGACGTCATAGCGGGCTCTGGACGGCACCGCCGTCGACCGCGATGAAGCTGCCGGTAACAAAACTCGCCCGTTCCGATCCGAGAAAAGCGATCACGTCGGCAATCTCCTCGGTTCGGCCAAAGCGGCCGATCGGAACTGCACTCAAAATCCGCGACTCGACCTCTGAGGCTGCAATGCCGCCGGTGGTGGCCCTTGACTCCACCATCTGCGTGACTCGGTCGGTGCGGGTCCAACCGGGTCCCACGGTGTTCACCAGAACGTTGTCGCGCGCGAGTTGCCCCGCCAGCGTCTTCGCCCACCCAATCAGGCCCAGCCTCAGACTGTTCGACAGCAGGAGGTCGGGGATCGGTTGTTTCACGGCGTACGACGAGACGTTGATCACCCGACCCCAGCGTTGCCGCTGCATCATGGGCACCACCGCTTGCGTGATGCGTACCGCGGCCATCAACGTCGACTCGTATGCCGCCTGCCAGTCCCGGTCCTTAAGGTCAGCAAAAGAGCCCGGCGGCGGACCGCCGCCGTTGTTCACCAGGACGTGAACCGTGCCGAATTTGGCCGCCACGGCGGCGACGAGCGCCGTAATGTCGGAGGCCTGGGCTAGATCGCAGGAAACATCGAGGACATCGCCGTTGTGGGTTTGGCGCAGTTCGGCCGCAACAGCCGACAGCGCTTGGCGCTCGCGACCGCAGATCGCCACTGCGCAGCCCTCGCGGGCGAATGCATGCGCGGTTGCGAGCCCAATCCCTCGGCTTGCTCCAGTGACGAGCGCCACTTTGCCGTGCAGCCCCAAGTCCATGCGCCGTCTACCCCCCTCTACCAGGCGATAATTGGCGTGCATAGGACGCCATGTCGAAATAGTCGCGCCACGCGCGGATATGACCCTCTTCGATCTCGAAGATGCCCATCAGGGAGAGACGCACATCGACACCACCCACCCCGAACTCGTCAATTCTCTCGGTCAACACTTTGTCGCCCGATTCCGCAATCGCCAGCAGCGTCCATTTGATCCAGTCGAAAGCGCCCTTACCGTCCAGATACGCCTTTACCGCCGCCCGCCCCTTGATCGGTTCCACCGGCATGTTGTGATAGATGACTTCTTCGTGCAGATGCTCGAGCACCCGCCCAAGATCGTTGGCATTCCATGCCGACACGAAGGAGCGCACCACGTCCGCCGGTCTCTGGCTGGCGTCTTTCATCAGCCGAGGAGCACGGGATAAGAAGCCCAAGCCTCCCGTGCGACATGGACTTCCCGGAGCGGAGGATTTGCCGGGTCGGGTCTGACTCGATGGGCAAGGAGCGCGATCGCCAAAAGAGTCACCGTGCCGTACTGATGGGTGGCCGGATCGGCCCCGGCCTTGGCCACGTCGCCGGCTGCCAGATTGCGGCCGAGGCAGGTGTGCACGCCGACGCCGAAGGTCAGACCATAAGGCGGCTGGTTTCCTGGAAGCTGACGATGTGGATTGAATTCGGCGGCATCTTCGCCGAACGTGCCGACCTGTCGGTTGGCGCTGAACAGATCCACGACCACGGTATCCTCAGGCCCGACGCTGTCGCCTGACGGTAGATGCATCGGGCACAGCGGTTTGCGCTGCGCAATCGGGCTCGACGGATGCAAACGCAAGCTCTCATGCACACAGCGCTGTACGAACAGCGGGTCTTTGTAGACGCGCTCGGCGTCGGCCGGGTGGCTAGCGGCCCACTGCAAAATCTCGTGCATGGCATGGGTCAGCGAGTGGACGGAGGTGTGCGCACCCGCCAGGTAGTAGAACGCCGTTTCGCGCAGGATCATGTCGCGCGGCAACTCGATGCTGTCCTCGTTGCGCAGCAGGATGGTCAGAATGTCGCGCGGCAGATCGGCTTCGCCGATTGCCCCGGCTTTGAGCGCAGCCAGCAGTTGCTGCCGGCGCTGCGCGGAAGGGGTGAAAAATTGTTCGTCGAATTGCCGCAGTGTTTCGCGTAGTTCCGCGCGAAGCACCTCACGATCACCCGTGTATTGACCGAGTGTTGCTGCGGTGGCCAGGCGATGGATGAGGCCGACCAGCGTGTTGCGCTCATCCTCCGTGCCCAAGGGTCGATCGATGCCAGCAAAATCCGCGGTCAGATCCAGCATCGCGCGGCGGCCGAAATCCATCAAGTCTGCACGTCCGGCCGGGAGCAATTTCGCGAGGGTCTTTTCAACCACGGCCGGCAAGACCTGCTTCTCGTAATAGTTGAAAAAGTCCTTTCGGAAGATCCGCATCTCGAGCAGTCGCCGCGCTCTGTGTTCTTCACCGTGCAGCGTGACCAGAACGCGATCCATGACCACCCGGCCCTCATCGTAAAGCGACTGTTTCAGATCGCCGATGCACAGCGTTTGATTCGCGTCTTTATAGCCCTTGACGGTAATGGTGCTCATGCGCGTTCCTCAGGGTGAGAGAGGCGAAGCGGAGGGTCGGCCCGAAAGGTCCGAAATGAAAGCGCCGGTCGACATGTTTTTCGCCATGTACCCCCTCCTCGATCCATCGCCGACTGACGTTTTTTTGTACCGTCTTTTTCCGCCTGCCGGACTACCAGCAAGGACGCCGCGATTGAAAATATATCGATTTCGATGCAACAGCCGGCCCAATAGTACATCGAAATCGATAGAAGTGAACAGAGGCCGCGCAGCCTGTCGTTTGCGACCGGCGCTTGTACGTACTGCGTCGGCATGGCAGGCTTGTGAGCCTCCGTGGAAACCTTGAGGCGGCGGGGAGCCAGGGTCAGCGGTTATGAGCAGCGAAATTCGTCGGGGATGGCTCCTCATCGTCGCATCGTCGATCGGCGTGGTGTCGAGTTCGGTGGTACTCCCGTTCTATACCATCGGCGCACTCATGAAGCCGCTGACGGCTGAGTTCGGCTGGTCACGAGCCGCGGTCCAATCGGCGATCCTGTTCAGCGGCGGGTTGGGGGCACTGACCGCACCCGTGGTCGGCTGGCTGAGCGATCGCTACGGCCCGCGCGCGCTGGCGCTGCCCGGCCTGTTTGGACTGGCGCTGGGCTTCATCGTCGCGGCATTCATGAACGGCCAACTGTGGATGTTCTATCTGGCGTATGGCTGCATGGCATTGCTGGGCGCGGGCACCACACCCGTCACTTGGACACGCGCGATAGCGACGTCGTTCGAGGGCCAACGAGGATTGGCGCTCGGTCTCACCCTCACCGGAACCGGTATCTGCGCCATGTTGGCCCCGTTGTATACCGTGCGGCTGATCGAGACATTCGGATGGCGTGCGGCTTACCTTGGGATCGCCGCGATACCCATCGTTCTGGCCGGTCCCATCGTCTGGTTTGGATTCTGGCCGCGCGCACCGACAGCTGGACCGGCGAATGGCGCGTCCGTTGCAATTTGGGGCTTCACCCTCGGCGAAGCCGTTCGTCACTATCGCTTTTGGGTGCTGTGCGGATCGATTGCGGCCGTCTACATGGGCGTATCAGGCATCAGTCCCAATCTGATTGCCTCGTTGACCGACAAGGGCTTCACGGCGGCTAGCGCCGCAACCGCCCAGGGAGCCTACGGATTTTCGATCATCATCGGCCGCCTGGTCACAGGCGCTCTCGTTGACCGATTTTGGGCACCCCGGGTTGCGTTCATCTCACTGCTGCTGCCGGCCATCGGCTGCCTCATCCTCGTGGGTACGCCGGATTTCAGCATGGCGGTGCTGGCCGCGGCATTGATCGGGTTTGCGGCAGGGGCGGAACTCGACTTGATGGCCTATCTCGCGGCTCGGTATTTTGGACTCCGTCACTACGCAAAAATATATGCGGTGCTTTATGCAATCCTGGCCACCTGCAGCGGTACGGCGCCCATGGTGTTCGCTCGGATTTACGACCGGACCAAGAGTTATCGAATCAGTTTTCTGATCGCAACGACCCTGTTCGTCGTCGGTGCATGCGCCTTACCGTTGATGGGCCGATATCCGAAGCGTTCTCGCGAGCCTGCAATGACACCGGTACAATGCCGTGCACGATGAAGACCATCAAAACCCCACCCATAAATGACCGCATTACATTCTTGATGCACCGGATCGAGGCGAAGATGGAGCTCATTTGCAATCCGCTGTTCCGTCACCTGGATGTCGCATTGCATACCTCCCGGATTCTCGTTATTTTAATGGAAGTAAACAGGGCGCGAGTCGGCGACCTCGTTACCCGCATGGTGCTGCCGCAATCAACCATTTCCCACCAACTGCGCGAACTCGAGAAGCGAAAGCTCATCCGCCGGACTCAGGCAGTCGCAGATAGCCGGTCCGTTATCGTGGAATTGACCGCGCGAGGCAGGGTAGTCGCGGGAAAATGCAATCAGCTTAGCGCTGAAGTCTACGAGGCCATGGTGGCCGGCTTATCGCAGCGGGAACTCAAGCGCCTGCGGGTTCAGATGCGCCACATGTTCGATGGCCTCGAAAAACTGAGCGCCAAGAAGCGGGTGGAACGGCCGAGACCCGCGTCGAAGGATTGAAAAACCTCGACTCGTCACTTCGCGCGCGGTCCCAAACTGACTGGAGTTCGGCCAATGATTGCGGCGAGTGTACGGTGACACCGCTGAACACCTTGCCGTAGCCGACTCCGAAGTGCTTCATCGTGTCAATCGCTTGCGCGCGGCCGAGATGCAGCGCAGCAAGTAAAGATTCGAAAGTGCCGAGCGCACCCGCACGGCATTTGCGGCGCGTACGTTCAGCGTCCTCAAAACCACCGCAGCCGAACAATTCGTGGGTTTTTTCGTCGATTTCATTCAGTTCCGTGGCTTGTAGTCGATAGCAACAACGCAGGTGCATTTTTCATTACTGATCGGAATTGGATGGTACGGCCATGGTGTCAGCAGTAGGCGCGACGACGTCAAGCGGGTCCAGCAACCAGTCACAGATTGCTCTGCTCGACAAGCAACTCGCGAAGTACGAGAAGGAATTGTCGGCGGACGAAACCAGCAAGAACACCACGGCGGCGCAGCTGGTCGCGACGCAGATCACGCTCGTGGAAACGGAAATCGCCCAGTTGAGCAAAGTCACCGTGTCGTCCGAGAATTCAAGCGCAGCGTCCAGCGGCAGTGGCACGGCGGCGGCCGGTGCGGGTACGCGGAGCGTCCTCGGTAATAGCATCGACGTCACGGCCTGAATGCGCCCGCGTAAACGGTCCGGTGAAAGCGGGTTTGCCTGCTGTCAGCCAGGGACATTCGCAATCAGCAATTGATAGACCGGGCAAGCAAAGGCTCTCGCCTGCTCGACCGTCGGCCGGAAGGTCCTTGTGAAGGAGCGCTCGTCGGCTAAGCTGCCGCCCGCAGCGAAGAAGCGCGCCGGTCTAACGCAATGCCTTGAGCGCAAGCGTGGCCGCTCCCATTGCGGCCTCCTCGGACCGCGCCACAGTCATAGTTACGCCGAGAGCGCGTTGGCGAAGCACAGTCCAGGCGGCGTTTCGCGCCCCGGTGCCCACGGTCCGTACAGAGTCGAGTGCTGGCCCTCCAAGATCGGCCAGTCGCCGGTAGCCCAACGCCTCGATTCGGGCGATGCCTTCGAGAAGACCATGCAGGAAACGCACGTCATCCGTGGGGCGCGGCGTGTCCCGCGGTGGCAAATGTGGATCGGCAAAGGGAAAACGCTCACCAGGGCTCGGCAGGGGATAGTAATCGAGCCCGCTCTCGAACGCAGGATCGATGCATGCGCTGAGCGCCACGAGCGCGTCGGAGGTAAAGTACCGAGCCAGCGCCGCGCCCCCACTGTTCGATGCGCCGCCGGCCAACCATCGGCTGCCCAGCCGGTGACTGTACACGCCATATTTCGACGAAAAGATCGGTCTTTCGCACAGCTGCTTCAATGTCAACGTAGAGCCTAGCGACGTAACCGCCTCGCCCACGTTATCGGCGCCGGTCGCCAGGAACGCCGCGCACCCGTCCGTTGTGCCGGCGGCAATAACCACGTCGGCAGGCAGGCCGAAGCGGTTAGCCAGGGCCGAATCGATGGCCCCGATCGGCGTTCCGGGTTCCACGACGTCGGGCAGCAACGTCACGCGAATCCCAAGACCGCGCAACCAGCTCGGCCAGCATCGCCGCACCGGATCATAGCCGGTCTTGAGAGCGTTGTTTTCGTCGCTGATGCCCACCGGTGCGCCGAGCTGAGCGGCAACCCAGTCGGCCTGGTGGGCAAGCCGCGCGGTGCCGGGCACGTCCTGAAACGCCAGCAGCTTCGCCAGAGGTGAAGTAGCCCCGCCGGCGGCGCTGCCGGCAGGTGCAGCCGCCGTGACCGCGCGCGCAGCGGCCTCCGGCGCGGGATCATTGTATAGGCTGGCTTGGCGCATCGGCTGTCCGGCTTCGTCCAGCAACACTATCGTGCCGGACGTGCCGTCAACCGCGATGCATCGCACGCCTGACAAATCGGCTGACGCCTTCAGGGCCGCAAGAGCCGACTCCACAGCCTGCCACCAGCAAGCGGGATTACGGCGATTCGAGGGCGCTAGTCGGGACGAGCGGATGGCGAGCAGTGCGCCACGAGCATCCATCAGGGCAACTCGCACGCCCGAGGTGCCGACATCAATGCCGATCGTTGCAGCCGTCACGCCTTGGTAGTTCCAGCGGATGCCATGGGGACAACCCCAGTAGATAGTTTAATCAGACAGTTAAATAGGGTTTTGTATAATTTACTGCGCAATGGCCGCGCGAGTAACCGGCGCGCACCGCGCGGTCGCCGATCGCGCGCACGTGCACCGTGAAGCTCCGTTTGTCGCCAAGGTCCGAGAAACCTTAGATCACCGGGAGGCCATGACTACGGACAACCAAGGTTTCGGCGGTAGCCCAATCGTCGTCTTGGTGCTCGGGTTCGAAGCCACGACGCTCGGCCAAATGGTAAGCCGTGACCCGAATGAGATCGTGATGTTGCTCCGCAGTGAGACGCGGGCCAATCCCCTTATCAACTCGTACCACCGAGTTCGAAATCATTTTGGGCACCTTGCCCGGTGGCTCTACGGAGGGAATCTCTTCACTCGGTTCCGTCGACGCCGTCGAGGTCTCTCGTGTTGCCATGCTCAGGTCTCCTATCGAAATGGTGAAACGGGGTCTGTGTGCAGGAGCATTTGATTGCGCTGTGACCACGTGCGAGATTGAATATTTACGCGAATTCACCGGGGTACGGTCTGTGCGTCCGCCCACAGACACGGCATCAACCCGTACGTTACCGAACGGATCACGTGAGCCGAAAGGGATAGGTTTGAGTGCATGGCAGTGTAATGAGGCCACCGTGGTCTTGATAGCCCGTTCGCCACGAGGACACTTTATGGATCAGATTTGCAAAGTTGCCGATTCAGGACGGTATCGCTGCGCACCGTCCGAAGCCATACCCGCATAGAAGGAACGTACTATGTCGCACCGCTGGCACGGAACGGAAAGTCGTTGGGGAGATCGAGTCAGGGTCAACATCCTGGTCCAAGTGTCGACCGAGGATTTTTCACGCGCTGACGGCTGCATAGCGAATCTCAGCTTGAGCGGTGCGCTCGTGAAAGCCGCGGTTGACCTCAGACTGCACTCGCTCATAGAAGTGAGCATCCCCATGCCCTCGGCGTCGCGGCGTACAGAGGCGATCAACGCCTACGTGTCTCGAAAACTTCATGAAGGCATCGGTGTCGAGTGGTGCGATTTCGCGCCCACTGTCGTCAAAGACCTGCTTCGGTTTCCTTCGATCTCTTCGTAGGTCCTCCGTCTCACGTCGAATCCTCATGAGGACTGCGGCGCGGTACGTTCGAGACATCAGAATCAAGCGGGTTGCCGGCTCTGTCCGCTATGCCGACGCCAAAGATCCCGGCCGCGTTCTCCAACAGTTGCGTCTTCCAGCTGGATATCTGGTTGGCGTGCACCTCATAGGTGGCAGCAATCTGGGCAATCGTCTTCTCACCTTTCAAGGCTTCCAAGGCGGCCTTCGCTTTGAAATCCGATGAATGCTCGCATCGCGCAGGTTCGGAAACTGAGGCGGGGGCCACGAGGCTTGAAAACATCTCGGCAGTAACCGCCTTGGCGATCACCTGCGTGACCGCCCACTCGGGGCGATCGCACTCTTCTACGCGCCACTCCGGCTCGAGCAGCGACAACTCCTCCTCGGCCGTAATCGGAGCTTGGACCTCCGCGGTAGCGGCCGGCGGGGGCAAGTCATCTCCGTCGGACAAAGACTCGACAGGACCGATGAGATGATATCCGCGACTGCGCAGCCGGGTGATGTAGCGCGGATTGCGTGAGTCGTCCCCCAGTGCGTCGCGTAGGAGTTTGACCCGTTGGCTGATGGTTTCCTGAGAAACGACGAGCCCCGGCCAGACGTCCTTCATCAAACGTTCATCGGAAATTACTGTTGGATGGTAGCGCGCGAGCGTCACTAGTAGGTCATAGGTCAACTTGGGTAGCGGGATTTCGCACCCATCACGCCAAACGCGTTGTCGGCGCGTGTCGAGCAACAAGTCTGAGACCCGCCAACGCGACGGCGTCGGCAGGTATTCAACATGCGTCGGCGATACGGCGCGTGTCATCGCCAGCGAAAGATCCAAGGACTGAACGAGGCCGGAACCCGGCAGCAGGACAACAGTTTCGGCATCGACGTCGGCGATGATCCGAAATGGGTTCCTAAGGTACAACGCCCGTGCCTGAACCGGAATACCCGATGCGGGATAATGCAATCCGAGAAAACTCTCCATCCCGTCTGCGAGCGATTCTGAGATGACCTCTCCCTCGCCGCCTGGCGCAAAACGGTAGATCATTAAGCGCTCGAAGTCGGTCATGGCCCGAATCTGTGTTGCCGCATCGCGGTGAAATTCGTCGAGCGTGGATTGGCTGCTGAGTCGCGACATGATGCGGCGAACGATCGATACGGCGTCGCGGGCAATATGCTCACGATTGGGCTCCGCTTCCAGCACCAGCAGAGAATCGGAATAGTGCAGCGCGACGTCGAAGGCTGCGCGCCCTGCCAACAGGGTCAGTCCGTAGAGCCTCTCGATCCCCTTGGTGGAATCGAGAGAGGCAACTCGGCCTTGGATTGCCAGCAGCGCCTCAGGATCTATTTACGCCTCCAGTGGGCGACCGATTGCAGCCTGCGCCGCGGTACCCAGAAACTCTTCGAGGTTCGCAGATGCGCGGGCAACCGTCCAGTCTTTGGCAAGCGCCATCAAGATACCGAAGGACTGTATACGCTCCAAGTGAGCGATCGGCTCGCGATCGCAAATCACATGGTCGAGCAATGCGTCCGGATCGCTTATGGCGGCAGGCCTGGGTGCATTCCCCTCAACAGTCGGACATCGAAGGGCCCACCCAGGCGGTATCGCGTCATGTCCCTAATGGTACTGACATGCGTTATCACACCTCTGTGCGGTATCGCACGTCCGCTTTAACGCAACGAGCCGTGGCCTCAACGTGGCAGCGGTATCGACGATGACCGGAGCAGATCCTTGACGATCCCGGGTGCGAAATCGCACCACTCGAGACCGACCCCCTCCTGGATCTTTCGAGATACAAACGCACTGACCGTTGCGGTGCGCCGCACCGGTAATGGGAGTGTGATGCTCACTTCCACCAGGGAATGTAGTCTGAGTTCAACATTGGCTTTCACCAACGCGCCGCTCAAACTAAGGTTGGCTATGTAACCGTCAGCGCGGGAAAACGCGTCGGCGGATACCTGCACCGGGATGTTGACGTTGGTTCGATCGCCCCATCGACTTTCTTTTCCGTGCCAGCGGTGCGCCATGGTAGATTCCTCCCTCGGTTGATGAAGCCAATGAGTGTTATTCCGGATGTCGCCTCGATTCCTTTACGTGAGTCGCTTCGGACACCGGCGCGATGTTGGGGAATACCCCACAGGCATTGAGTCACCTCGCGCCGATCCACGCCGCTGTATCACTGATCCCGATTTGAGCGCGCTGATCCGCGACGCGCCAGCGCAAATTTTTCGATCAAGCCGGCCAGCTCAGCGGGTCGCTCGGCTACTAGACTTTCTTCGGTCGATTCGTTCATCGTAGTAAGTGGCGACTGCAAGGCTGGAGTTCAGGCTCTACGGAGTCTGTGCGGTAACGAACGGTCATACGGGATTCCGCCCGGTGGTCAGCGTGGTGGCCGGCACCGCGACGCAACAGCCGGGATGGCTGTATTTCGGGACGTTGGCTACTCTTAGGTGAATCATCACTTCCGGGGGGGTCCTGAGCTTGGCACTTCGTAAGTCCATCATCCGCTTGCCACATGGCTTGCAATCCAGACTCGAACGGGATGCCCGGGCGCTCTTGAACCCGGCGAACGGCGCGGCAATCGATTTTACCGAGCCCCTCGGTGAATGCGCTTTGTTGGCGCCCGACTCCTTTTCCTGGCGTATCTTCAAGAATCCGATCGCGCTTTTGATTGGCGGAATTGCTGCCGTGATTCTCGAACTCGCAGAACCCTCGGTGCGCACGGCCGTATGGCAACATTCATCGTTTGCCAAGAACCCGATGCGTCGCCTGCAGCGCACGGGCTTGGCAGCGATGGTAACGGTCTATGGCGCGCGCAGCATTGCCGAGCCGATGATCGCCCGCGTCGAGCAGATCCACGCCCGGATCGAGGGCAACACTCCTTGCGGTGTGCCCTACCAGGCCAATGACCCGCGGCTGTTGAACTGGGTCCAGGCAACCGCGTCATTCGGTTTTGCGCAAGCCTATAGCCGCTATGTCAGACCGCTGCTCGCGAAGGAATTCGATGCCCTCTATCAAGAAGGCGCGCGGGCGTCGAGGCTTTACGGGGCGTCCGACGCGCCCCTCTCGAACGCCGAGCTGCACGCTCTTTTTGCGAGCATGCGGGGGCGGCTCCAAGCCTCCGCTATCGTATTCGAGTTCTTGCAAATCATGCGCAGCACCCCCGGATTCCCCAAGCCGCTTTGCTGGATGCAGGGCATGCTCGTTCGCGCTGCCGTGGAACTGGTCCCGGACTGGATACGCGAACAACTCGGCCTGACGGCCCAATATGGGCTCAGGCAGGCAGAGCGAAGGATCGTCGAATTGGCGGGAGCCTTGGCCGACCGGGTCGTGCTCGCGGAAAGCCCGGCTGTGCAATCGTGCATCCGGCTGGGGTTGCCGAAAAATTATCTTTTTACTTGACTACAGCCAGCCGCGGCGCAAGAAACTCGGCTTATTGAAGGGGAAAATCAAAGTGGCTGACGATTTCAATGCGCCGCGAGCGCTGCATCGAAGCACTGCGACAGTTGATCGCAGACCAGCCACAGATCACTGGGCGTGATGCAGTCTGCGGCTCGCTCGATCGATTGGCACAGGGATTTGGAATCCAGGACTCCGACACCGTTCGCGCCTTGCTGTTTGATCCACCACTGCGGCATGACCACGAGGCCGCGCACCGGAAAGCGCTTGCCGGTTGCTTGTTCCAGCATCGCAGAGAGCCAGCGCGCCTGGTCTTGCACCGATTTCGCGAGATTGCGGTCCGGCAATCGGTCGGCGACGAGCACATGGCTGCGGTTCAGGCGAAGCGTGGACTTCGGCCAGGGCTTGGCGCCGTCCTGCACGTCGATCACGTAAATCCCGTGACGTGAGACGACGATGTGGTCGAGATTCATGCCGGCGCTCGCGATCCCGTGGAAGAGATGCGCGCCGTGCTTGCGCAGCGGTTCGAGAAACTGCGCGACACCCTGCCGTGATTCCGGCGGCCTGTAGAAGCGCTGCAGTTGCTTGTGAAAGTTCTGCAGGCGCCACACGGCGATACTCAACGCAACGAGCGCCGCAAGGGAATAAACGACCGGCCGACGCGGCCACCCATTGAGGTATGCCAGCCACTCGAAACCCGCGAGCAGGCCGAAAGCCGCGGCGGCGACGAAATATTCCAACAAGTGGGATTTGCGCGGCGTCGGCAGCTTGCGGCGGACCCGTCGATCCGATGTCCGCAGCGACTCGGGCCTGAGCGGCGAAACACTAGACATGGCAGCGGTATTCTGCGCGCATATTGCAGGCTCGCATGCCCGCCATCGCGGGACGTTGACGCAGGTCGCGGTTCCTCGGCCTGCCGGTACTTTGCCTTACCGGTCGGTCGAAACTGGCCAGCGCGGCCACGTGCCCTACGCGGATCTCCGGCGGCCCGCTGGCAGCAACGACCGCATCCCCCGTCTCAAGCCCCCGCTTTGACGACGAGGACGTCACAGGCGAGACCGTCGAGCACGTGCTCCGCGGTATGGCCGATGAAGATCCGCTTGAAGCCCGAGCGCGAGGTAGCGCCCATGACGACGAGCCCCAGCTTCAGGCTACGGGCGAGCCGCGGCAACTCGCGCACGGGGTCGCCGGGCACGAGATGCCCCCGAGCGCGCGTAATACCGTAGCGGGCGAGCATCTTGACGAAGCGGCGCCGCATCTCGAGGCCGTGCTTGCGCTCTTGCGGAGCGCTGGGCTCGGGCAATACCGGGCCAATCGGCACGCCGATCAGGGGCAGCGGCAGCGGGCGATAGACATGGGCGGCGTGCAGCGAGCCCTTCGTCAGCGCCGCGAGCTTCCCCGCCGCGGCGACGATCGCATCGTCGAGCTCACTCGTCTCGCCGTGTTGGTGAAAGGGGTCCAGAGCCGCCAAAACCCGCGGACTGCGCCACGCCGCCCGTCCCTTGACGATCAGCAGCGGTACCGGGCAGTGACGGATCAATTCGAAATCCGTTTGCGTCAACAGCAGCCGCGCGAAGACGTTGTGCTTGCGCGCTTCGATGACGACCAGATCCGGCTTGATCTCGCGCACGCGCCGCAGGATCGCCACGTGTACGGGGAAGCCCGTTTGCACCGAGGTCGTGACGATGAGTTCCTCACGCCGCAGACGATTCGCGACCCGTTCGAGCAGGCGATTGCTCTCGGCGAACTCCCAGCGCGTAAAGTGTTCCGCATACGCATGCGCCATGCCCGCGGACATCGACGCGGGGATGGCATGCAACAACTCGATGCTGGCTCCGGTCCTGTGCGCCAGCGCGGCCGCGCGCCGCGCGGCCTTTCCCAGGCCCGTTGCGGGATCGGCGATGGCAACGAGTAGGCGCTTGAACTGTTGCTCCGGCATGGTCCATCCCCCGGTTGTATCGCGGCTGAGCTCCCGTACCAGCGTTGGGGCGTGATCGCGGCATACAAGGGCGCGCGCAGCAGGCGCGCGCGTCGGGCGTACGGCACGTGGGTCGGTATAATCCTCGGCAAGCAGCGCTTTGGCGACGCCATGGGAGAGCAAGGCAATGACACGGACAGCATCGCGGACCCACCCTCTGCAGTGCCGCTGCGGCACGCTGCGCGGACTCGTCGCGCATCCCGAACGCGTCAATCGCGTGATCTGCTACTGCCGCGATTGCCAGGCGTTTGCCCATTTTCTCGGCAGTTCACAGACGACGCTGGATGCCCAGGGCGGATCCGATGTCGTGCAAACGATTCCGGCGCACCTGAGCTTCACGCAGGGCACGGATTCCCTGGCCTGTATGCGCCTCTCGCCCAAGGGTCTGCTGCGCTGGTACGCCCAGTGTTGCCAGACACCGATCGGCAACACCGTCGCAAATCACCGGCTATCCTTCGTCGGTCTGCTGCACGACTGCCTGGAGCACGGTGCGGTGTCCCTCGATGCCGCGTTCGGCCCGGTGCGCATGTGGAGTTTCGCAAAGAACGCCAAGACGACCGTGAGGGTCCCGCGCGGCAGCTTGATCGCCGGCATCGCACGCTTCGGCGCCATGGTCATACGCGCGCGCATCGACGGCAGCTATCGCCGCACGCCCTTCTTCGACCCGCGCACCGGCGAACCCGTCGTGAGCCCGCGCGTGCTCAGCAAGGGCGAGCGCGATCGGCTGCAGGCCACCGACCCGGCGCGCGACGCAGCATGATTCGTCGCCGTTCGTGCGCGGGTGCCGGTGCTCGCCGCGCGGTCCCGCGTGCGCGAGTCTCTCACCGGGCTATCAGAGCGGTTTACGTGCGTACCAGCCGAACGCGAGAATCACGGCATAACAGAGTGCCGGCACCGCCAGTGCCAGTTTCAAGTCGCTAAGATCGGCGACGTGGCCGGTGATCAGCGGCACGATCGCACCGCCGACGATTGCCATGCAAATGATCCCCGAGCCTTCGGCGGTACGCACGCCCAAGCCCGCGCAGGCGAGCGAGAAAATGGTCGGGAACATGATGGAGTTGCACAGCCCCACGGCCAGCAAGGCCCAGCCGGAACTGAGACCGACCGTGTTGGCCGAGATCAGCAGCAACACGATCGCCGTGCCCGTCGCGCCGGCGAGCACTTTGCCGGGCGCGAAGACGCGCAGCAAGTACGCACCAATGAAGCGCCCGACCATGGCTCCGCCCCAGTAGTACGGCACGTGTTCGCCCGCCGCCTCGGCGGAGAGGCCCAGGGTGCTGGATTGCATGAGGTAATTGACCAAGACCGAGCCGATCGAGACCTCGGCGCCGACATACAAGAAAATGCACAAGGCGCCGAAGGCGAAGCGCGGCCGCGTGAGGAGTGTGAAGGCCTCGAGGAACCTGCCGGGCACCACCGGGGATTCCTTGAGCCGATTGCGCTGGAACCAGACCACGGCGGCGACGACCAGGATCGCGAGCGCAAGACCTAGGTAGGTTTGTTCGATGACCCGGGTCTCGACGCTGCGAAACGCCGTGAGCGCATCGCCCGAGAGCCGGCTCGGATCCGTGGTCGCAATCGAGCCCAGGATCAGCTGCGAACCGACATAGGGAAAAACGGTCGTGCCCACGGAATTGAACGCCTGCGCAAACGTGAGCCGACTCGATGCCGTGGCGGGTGCGCCGAGCATCGAGATCAAAGGATTGGCGACGACTTGGACGATCGTGATGCCGGCTGCGAGCACGAACAAAGCCAACAAGAACATCGCGAATACGCCGGAACTCGATGCCGGGATGAACAGCAGACAACCGACCGTCATCGCGATCAGTCCGACCACGGCCGTGCGCATGTAGCCCAAGCGTTCGACGATCGCCGCGGCCGGGAGCGAGATGACAAAATAAGCGGCGAAGAATGCCGACTGCACGAGCATGACATCGGCGTAGCTCAAGGTGAACAGCGACTTCAGCTTCGGGATGATCACGTCATTGAGACTCGTGATCCCGCCAAAGATGAAAAATAGTCCGAACACGAAGATGCGCAGATCATCGGCGCGAACCGACTGCTCCGGACTGGTCTGCACGCCGAGGCTTTGAGTCATTTTATGGTGCCATCCCCACTTAACATAGCCATTTGCGGCCAAGCCAACTACACTTCGCCGACCCGAGATCATACAGGAAAGCATCAAGTGAACCGGCTGGTTTCGATCGGCAATATCGGCGTCGACCCGTCGCTCTACGAGTTCCTTAACCGAGACGTCCTGCCGGGCACCGGACTCGACGAAAGTCTATTTTGGCAAGGCTTTGCCGGCCTGATCACGCGCCTCTCGCCCGTCAATGCCGCACTGTTGGCGCACCGCGACGAACTGCAGGCGCGCATCGACCGGTGGCATCGCGAGCACCCCGGTGCGCATTTCGATCGCGACGCCTACCACGCGTTCCTGCACGAAATCGGCTATCTGGCTGCCGCTTGCGACGAGTTCACGATCGATACCGATCACGTCGACGCGGAAATCGCGACCATCGCGGGACCGCAATTGGTCGTGCCGGTCAACAACGCGCGTTATGCCTTGAACGCGGCCAATGCGCGCTGGGGCAGTCTCTACGATGCCTTGTACGGTACCGACGTCATCGACGAGGCCGACGGCGCGGAACGCGGCGCGGGCTACAACCCCGTGCGCGGCGCGAAGGTGATCGCCTACGCACGGCAGTTCCTCGACGAGTATTTTCCGCTCGAGGGCGCGAGTCACAGCGACGCGCTTGGGCTCAGGGTCGACGCCGCGGGACTCAGCGTGCTGCTGCCGGCCGACGGGGTCGCCCGATTGCGCGACCCGACCGCATTCCAGGGCTTCCAGGGAGAGCCCGCAACACCGACGCTCATCTTGCTGGTACATCACGGCCTGCATGTGGAGATCCACATCGACCGTACGCACGAGATTGGCCGCACGGACCGGGCTGGCGTCAGCGACGTCGTGCTCGAAGCCGCCCTGTCGACGATCCAGGACTTCGAGGATTCGGTCGCCGCGGTCGATGTCGCGGACAAGCTGCTCGTCTATCGCAACTGGCTGGGACTCATGGACGGCAGCTTGAATGCCGACGTTGCCAAGGGCGGCAAGACCTACCAACGCCGCCTCCATGCCGATCGGCGCTATCGAACCGCCGCGGGCGGCGA
>Ga0116228_10000787_pt1 | contig 24910 bp, 12 predicted proteins | sample S1TSphfallax_2_FD_89694 | JGI IMG/M metagenome (GOLD analysis project Ga0116228, IMG submission 89694) | Host-associated microbial communities from peat moss isolated from Minnesota, USA - S1T2_Fc - Sphagnum fallax MG | ecosystem: Host-associated > Plants > Peat moss > Unclassified | place...
CCCGGACTCGGGAGTATGCCACCACCATACTCCCTATAGTATACTCTGCGACGCCCCGTGGGGGCTACATCCAAATGGCACAAATTCCCGGGACTCCCGAAATGGAGTCCCGAAATTGTCCCGGGTGGAGTCCCGGCACTTTGGGAGCTCATAACTCCCGACTACAAAGTCTGATCGCGACGAGGTCTGAACCAAACATGTAGCCCTCGTTGTCATCTTTCCAACGACGTATCGCACTCTCAATTCGGAGGTCGGGAAGATATCGATTCCTGACTTTTAGTGGTCGGGAGTCAAACTGCTAGTTTGACTCCCGACCCTTCTTTTGCCCATAACTTGGGCGACAGATGTCCAAATGGCCAATGCGAGGTGTTTTGGGCCTTGCTGTTGAACTCTGAACATTCAGAGTCCCGGAGGACTCCAAATCCTCACTTTTTCCAAGTGTTGGGTTTCACCCCCACACTTGGCCAAAGTAGGGTTGCGACAGTCCCCCCTTAAAACTATATTTCATCCTAAAAATAATAGTTATAAGTTTAGTCAACAATCCTAGCTACTTTGATAGGTTGTTCGGTAGTTTTTTCAATTGGTTTAGTATTAGTTCCTCTATAGGTTCAATATAACTTATGTGTTGAATACCAACTTTTGCTATAGATTTTAGTTGAACCTGTGTTTCAACAAAGGTGGTTGTAGGTGTAGTAAATACTTCTTATGCATGAAATGCGATAGAAATCAAAGTGATTTCTGGACCTACGCCTATTTGAGGTGGGGTAAAAGGTATAATAGCAAATACAAATAATAATGGTTTGACTTTACTATTGACCACTAATGATGGGGTAATAATAGGTTCAACAATAACCACATTATTACAAACCATGGCTTTTTAAGAGGTTCAAGTTAATTAATTCGTCATTTTGAATAATGGACATGTACATTTTTACTAAAGGGCAGGGGCTTGAATGACACATATTTTTTTATTAATCAACTTGACTATAATGGTTAATTTGACTAAATACATATAGTTAAGTTGTATAACTTTAATTAAAATGGCCAATGTTATTTAATCAAATTGAACATTTAATCAATATGGTCAATGATTTGTAATCAAATTAAACATTGTTAAAGGTGTTTTCTATTCCCTTATAATACAAAAGTCTATTATCTTTGTTTTTAATTTTAATTTTTGTAGAAAACATCAACATGTCTGTTTTGTTTAGATTTGAAATCGTAGGAATAAAAATGCAAAAGACATTCATTCACAAAAGATAGAACAAATTTTTAATGAATTCCCAAAATCAGAAAACAAAACTTTAGGTTCAAAACTTAACTAGTTCCAAAAGTTTCCATAATGGCAACACATTGTAGAGATTCAAGAATCTCCCATACTATGTTTTTTCCTTCTCCAAAACTTTCACTAGATTCTCAAAATGTAGGAGGCTTTGATTGCTCTAAAATCTTCCTTTCTAATTATTTGCAACTTTTTTTCCTCCCTCTCCTTTTCCTTTCTTTGTTTTCACAATTCATTATTTCGCTTACTTGCTTTCTCCTTCAACTAATCTAAGGTGCTCATTTCTTCATCTTGAAACAACAAGTAGTATAAGAGGTTTAAAAATGCAAGAATGAAAAGACACACTAAGAGATGCACTTGTTTTTTGTATTACAACCACAGAGTGTGGGGGTTGGTGGTGCTTGAAAAACGATGTGATGCTTAGGGCAAAAAAAATTCTAGGAAGTTGATACCTCTAATCACTACTAGAAATTTGGGTTTTGCAATTGTCATTTGCAACTAAAATTTAGTTGCATGCGACACATGCAACTACAAATTTGTGTAGTTGCCTAAGACAAGTTGCACATGACATTCAATTGCATGTGACACTACATATGCAACATGTATATACAATGTCAATATACATGTTCATACATACATACCAATCTAAATGTAGTTGCACCTTATGTGCAACTCTCCTTGCAACTAATTAAAATATGACACATTAAAAAATTAGACAACAAGCTTGTGGACACGTGTCACTATTTTATTTTATTTTTGTGTTTTAAAAATTAAATATTCATTGGATTGATTTCAATCATTAAAGTTTCAGCCACTAAAATGATGACACGTGGCACACCATGAAACATTCATTGACCATTTGACACATGTTCATTTTTAAACATTAATCATATGGTGACAAATGGCAATCAAAGCCCACCTATTTTTAAAATTTTAAATATTAATTAATGAAATCTAAGTTGTCCAATTTATGGTAAATAAGATGTTGACACATGGTGCCTAAGCAAGTAGGTAATAATTAAACCCTATCAAGTAAATCGGTTTACTCAGGTATGTAAGTAGGTTGAAAAGTAGCCAGGCTTAGATTATACAAGTATGTCTAAAATAATCAAATTTCATTTTTAAGTTTAACCATTTCATAAAGGTCAAGTTTTTTTCCATTCACTCATCCCCAATGGCACCTAGAATTTGGATACTACAAAACTATTGCTCCTACTTATATACTGAGCCAAATAGAATTGGAAGCCAAAGGATATGGGTTAAAACATTTCATTGCAAACCTCATGAACCAACTTAGTTGCACATTAGATGTAACTACTGTATTAGAGTATACTAACCACGAGAGGGCTCTTTTGCTTTTGGTGTGAAAACAAAACTTAAAGCCCTCCTCTTGGCGCATCTAACACACTAAGAATTGTTGAAAATAGATTAAAATGAGAAATTTATGGCCCCCCAAAGTAAAAGGGGTCAAAAAAAAAATTTTAATTATTGAACACTATAAAGGCATTTTTTAAACACCCAAAAAGTTCATTTTAAGTTGTTTTGTTGCTATTAGAGTTCCAATATGGTTTTAGGACTTCAGGTGGCATTCCTATAGCACTTTAAATCATTTTAAATGAATAAGAAATAAGAAAGTTATGAGGTTTGAAAGTAGGAGGGGTCTAAAGAAAGGAAAAAAAAAACAACAAAATGTTTTATAACTTGGAAAGCTTATTTTTCTTCTTGTTAGTCTTTCATTACTCCTTTTCTTTTGCACTGCAAAGATGATTATAGGATTTTTTTAATAATTATGATTACTTAATGAAAATATGATTTTAATATTATTATCTAGCTTAAATTAATATGTCAACATAAATATGTAATATGTAATACCTATTGAATGTGTATATATATAAAACTGATTATCAGTATAATTATAATAAATTTCAATATTATCATATTAATTTATTTTGAACAATTTTTTGTTTAATCAAATTTACATTTTGTGAAAAATATTCCAAAATCAAATAAAATAAAACATATTTAAACCATGGTTTAATTTAACTTAACTTATTTTGCATAATTTAGTTTAGCAATAATTAATTTATCCTAATTTAATTTAGCCATTGTTAATTTTATCCTAAATAATTTTAGCCTAATTTAATTTAACCATATTTATTTTATCCTAAATTTAATTTAGCCATAATAAATATAATCTAGTTTGATTTAGCCATAAATATTATAGCCTAACTTAATTTAACTATGGTTAGTTTAGCCTAATTTAGTTTAATTTAATTTAGCCATGGTTAATTTAACTTGATTTAATTTAACTTAATTAAATTAACCATAATTAGTTTAGCTTGATTTAATTTAGCCATGGTTAGTTTAACCTTTTAGTCTATTTAGCCTAGGTTAGTTTAGGTTAGCCTTAATTAGCGTGGGGTGAACCTTAGTACTAGAGGTACATAATACTATTATATATAGCCTATGTAGATATATTAAGTATAGTAATTTAAATATGTATAAGTTTAGGCCATTATTTTTATGACATGTGTCCATGTTGTACACATTTAATTACATGTTAGTTGCACACACTATCGTATGGCCCAAAAACTGTACAATACCAAATTTGTAGTTACAAACAAGACCAAGATAGTTACAAATGACAACCAGTTGCATAGTGATTGGTTGCAAATGACAAGATTTCTAATAATGAATTAGGTTAATTGAAACATCATTAATTTGCATGGGAATAAGGTTAATAAGTATTTTCTCAACCTATTGTCTTTCCAAAAAGTCATTAATACCTTTTTCGACTAGTTTTTTATTAGACAAATTACAACTTATTCCTATTTTAATCGAGTCATCAACTACCATATTTATGGTATGAATTTCAATCTGTTCTTTAATGAACATGTTACCATAATAGTTTGTTTCAACTAGTTTTTTAATGAACAATTACTATAATGATTTGTTTCAACTAGTTATTTTGGTAATAAATCACTAGCTAAAACAAGTTGAAGTGTGTGGTCCTCCACAAACCTATAAGGTTTCAACTTGTTAATGTTAACCAATTTTAGATTAGGATCAAATTTGTCAATGGTCACTAATAACATTATATTATTAAGTAATTAGTATTGGATCCTATAAGGTCCAAACCATTCTTTCTAAAACTTAGGGGAATGGTTTTGATAGTCGATGGAAGCCATATAACATAATTTCCAAACTAGTATTTAGTTTTTATGTACCAATTCTTGGACCATAATGACTAGTTTCGTTGGTTAGAAGCTACCAAGTCTTATGTTATTAATTAGTTCTCTTAGAGTTTCTTTAGTTCTAATAATCGATTAGTTAAAACTCTAACAAGTGTTGGACCATGGTTTTGCCCTAATTTGGATGGTAGTAGGTATTCTATAGGTAATAATAGGTGCAATCTATTAATAAGTTGAAATGGAGTGTGATTGGTTCTAATTTTAAAAACAATTATATAAGAAAATAAAATTGTGGACATGTGCTCATCCTAATCATTATGGTTCTCATTCACTAGTTGTGGGAACAATGTATCAACGAGTTTGTCCATAGATTCAACTTTTCCATTCTCTTGTGGATAATAAACAATAAAGCTAGTGCGTTTCAATATAAAATGTTTAGTTAAATTAAAAATGGCATCATTAATAAATGGGTATTAGATTTAGCTTATCCATTCCCTTGTGGATAATAGACAATAGAGTTAATATATCTCAATATAAAATGTTTAGTTAAATAAAAAATGGCATCATCAATAATTGGGTACCTTAATCTATCACATTAATAAATGGATAACCAAACTGGGTGAAAATGTGGTCCAATAAAAACTTCATAGTAACAACAACTATGTTGGTGCGCAAAGTTTTGGCCTTCACCCATTTAGTGGCATAATTAATGGCAACAAGAATGTATCAATTGCCAGAATAACGACTCATTATTTTAATGGGTCCACTGGAATCCAATCCCCATTTTTGAAAAGTTTTCAAGCAAAATAGTAATTAACTTCACTATATTTTGTGTTAATAGGTTACTTGTTCATTGGCACAAGTCATAGGTTTGATAGAATTCATGAACATCCTCAACTTTGTTTCAACTACACAATAATATTTATTTTAAAAAAATCCACATGGATGGATGGCATTTCAAATGAGTTGATGTGTTGATTACTTTGGTAAGTGTACAACATTGACCACTAACAGATGTTGACTTCAAAATATTTTTAAAAATATAATATAACCTAGTTGAAAAGTAGTTGAAATTTCCACTTTGCCATGACATTATGCCACATCAAGTCAATTGTTTGACTATTTTGATGGACCTTGTTTTTGAATGGATGAAAGAAGGATATTGATGGATGAAATATTACATACATTTTCAATTGTACTTCAACTTTAATTATCATTATTTACACCCTACATACATGTTACCTACTTACTATTATAACTTATACCTACGTATTACATACCTACCTACCTAGGTACCTATAGACTATTGACCTACATAAGTTAACCTACACCTTACTTTAAATCATTTATGTTATAATCTAAATCTATTTAACCTACAATTTATCACCTACCTATGACTACCTTGGTAATATATGTGATAGTAATATATGTGATAAGTACCTACCTAACCTACAAAGTATTATCGACCTACCTATAGGTACCTAGAAATAATTTGTATGTGTATTTGTTTAACCTACAACCTACCTAGGTAGCTAATGAGGCATGTAAACATGTAGGCTACCTAAGTAGCTAGGTTGGATAGCTAGTGATGTTAAATTTAAATGGGGTGGCAAGGCAAGGTCCATTATGATTATCTACCTACTTATTGTCTACCTAAATGCAATAGGAGGTCCCTAAATAAGTAATAAGTATATATGTTAAATCAAATGTAGGTAAGTAGGTTACTTAAACGAATTAGGTATAAGTAGATAGGTATAATGACGCACCCCCAAGCTCCTTGATGGATTCAATTGCGAGTCTAAAAGTGAACAACAGAAGGAGAAATAGTTGGGGCACACTCCCTAGCTCGCATAATTTCGGGGGTAAAAGGACGTGCTGGAGCTTCGGGATGGGACTAGGAAGATTGACAAGAAATTCAATCACTCACACGGACCTGCACAAACCAAACAACAAGTTAGTGTGTAGTTGGAGCATTTTGATGCATGGACGAGCCATGGGCAAACACGGACTCACAAGACTCACCACGACCTAGACTTAGGGGAAGCCACCACCTTCCCCCTTATAATATACTATGTGCCTGGCCATGGGGCCAACACCCAAATGTCATTTTGTCCCAAGACTCCCAAGGGGGAGTCCCAAAATTCCCAAAGTTGGGACTCTTGCAACTTTGGGGGCTAATAATTTTGTGTGCAAACCTCTGATTGAAATGAGGTTTAAAGCAAAGTTGTAACCCTCATCGAAAGCTTGTCAACAATATATGACACACCACTTGCACACGAGGAAATCAGGGCAATTCTTAACTTTTAGTGGTTGGGAGTCAAATTGACAATTTGACTTTCGGCCTTTCTTTTGGCCATAACTTATGTTTTCAATATCCAAAGGGGTCATGCAAGCCCATTTTAGACATCTAAGTTTCAAGAGCTTTTCAACGATATAAATAACTCCCCAATCCAATGGGTTTTGACCCCTACAATTACTCTTTGAAGATTGAAAGTCCATCAAGACTCCAACTCCCAAAGTGAAAGCTCACTTAGGAATGTGGGGGTTCATTCCCTCACATTCTCTTGCACTCTTGAGAGCATGAAATGTGACTCTTGGGCTTCACACTTGGTTCGCACCTTCGCAAGCCCTTGCTTTGGTCGCAAGCCCAAGGCTAGGGTTGAAACATATTAAGTAACTAGGTAACTAGGCAAGGCTTTTAGGTAGGTACCTATTTGATTTTTGTTTAATCATGGTGTCACAACTCACAACCTACTTATACTTAATCTATTACTACCTACTTAGGTCTACATAGGCTTTAATTTAAGTAAGGAAGCTAATTAGGCCTAGTCTAAGATAATTAATTAGGTTAGGAAAGCCATTTTAGCTTAGCAAGTGTTCAATTTTGTGGTATAAAATAATTAGTATATAATTTTATGGCATTTTACATATTCATTAAAATGTCAAAAAAATTAAATTATACCATTTATAATGTTTTAAATTATATCATAAAATGTCATTCATTTATAAACGATTCCATTTATGCCATTAAATGTCATATAATATATATAATGCCATAATTAATTATGGATGGATGGATTTAATGTGGCATATAATATGAATGAATGAATGATTTAATGTGCTAAATACTATGGATGAATGGATAGTATGACATATAACAGTGGTGGTAATGTGTGGTGGGAAATTCAAAATTTGAATTATAGTTGAAAACAAGTGTCAATGTTCCATTGGTTATAATATAATTAAATAATAATTTAAAACTTTGTGCCCTTCTTCAATGACATGACATGTGCCAATGCTACATTGGTTGTAATATATTTGAAAGATAATCATAGTTCCAATTCCACACCCCTAAATGACATGACATGTATGTGGATGAAATTCATCCATTGAGTTGCCAACATGGAATCAACTAGGTCCAGTTAGCAACTTTACAGTTGAAATGTTGCATCAACTAAAATGTATGTCGTTTTCAAGTAAAATGTTATCACCTCGACATTAACCCACAAATTGACATGTGTACATTATTTTCAATTATGTTGCAGGGTCAATTCAACATTATCAACTATTTTAGAATTTAGTTGGCAACATCATTTTTGAGTTATAAAAAACATTTTGTAGTTGAAAAATGGGGTTTTTTTTTCCTTAGTGTTATAGAAGTATGTTTATGGCACCAATTTCCCTTGTCAAAGGAAGATATGCCCATTGATTCTCCAAGACCACAACTAGTTCAAGGGAGAGAAGAGAAGAAGACTACTACAAAACAATTTATAAAACCTTCTCCTAAGGTTGTGACTAAAAAATAGTTCATAAGTGAGCAATGATTAGTACATTTGGCCAACATATCTCCACAAACAATTAAATGGTCGCAATAGGTGAAGGTATGAACTAAACCATCAACACCCATGGATTGGTTGAATCTAAAACTAACCAGCTCACCACTAAAAAAAAAACCTCATACCCGTTAGCAAATTGTGGTGATGGAGGGAGGTGATGAGGACGTGGAAATGAATGTCACCACACATCAAGATGATGAATCAATAAAGATGGAGAGTGACCAATTTCATGGAAGAACAAAGTGAACTTGACTTTGAATATGTATTAAATTAGGGACCTTTACCTGTTCAATAAACTTTTATTCCTACAAAACATGTTAAAAACATGTTGTCAACATGTACATAATTTGTTCAACCAGTTCAACTTAAACCTATTGAACCAACAAAGACTCAAACTTGTTTATATTTTTATCTAAAACATCATTAGCCTATGTTCAACATGAGAGCCTATAACATGTTACATTTTTCTTTGAACAAGCAACCTTAATTGCTCGGACATGGCCTTAAAGAGTAAACAACTTAGTTGATTTAAAATCCAAGTACAATAATGTTGAAAACTTGTTAAAGGATACCAACAACCATTTACAAGCTTGTTGTTTATAATTGGTTAATCATAAGTAAGCCCTACAGAACAAAGATAAAGACCTAGCTATTGTGAAAGCCTAGCTCCTCAAATAGTAAGCAGAAAACAAACATCTTGTTGCTAAAGGCGTCGAAGTTGAAAGAACAATCAAGAAGGCTGAAACTTTGTAGTCTAAATACAATGAATTAACCCAATCTCATTCCAAAACTCATAACAATCTAAAGACCCTACAGACTAATCTTGATTTGTTAACAAGAGATTATGGTAAGATGGAGGCCATTAGTGTACAACGAGAAAAAAATATGTTGGAGCTTGAGAGTACATGTTTGCAACAAAGGGAACAATTGACAAAAATCAACATTGATATGGTAAATCATACCAATGAACTTTGGATACATATTCAAGACCTAAAGGGTGAATTGGAAACATTTTGCAAAGCGTTTGGTAAAGCTTTTCAACCTACTTAAATGGACAATTGGTTGAAGGAGTTTGAGGAACTACTTTTGGACAACGCCTTGCTTAAGGTATAGAATCGAACACTAGTTGATAAGAACCCAAAGTGGAAGGAATGGTGGCAAACTATGCAAGAGATCATTGAAAAACATATTCAAGAAAGTTTGGAAATTGCTTGTGAATTGTACTACTTGAATGAATTGGTTACATGCCGGTTGCATTTTGAAGGCTACAAGTATGACCATCTTATTGGCAAACTAGTTGAGGTACCTAATAATGTTTTCTAGAAAAGTTCACCTATGCAAGCAACTATTGTAGCTACAAGTTCTCGAAGCAAATCTATTATTACTACTAATGAAGAACTTTAACCCATCAAAGGGGGAGCTAAACTAGCCATTATTTCTTGTACTTTACCTTTGCCCACAAAACTTGTGGAAATACTTGTTGTGGTTTTTAGCATTCAAGTAGAAGCTTTGGAAAAACTTATCATTCCAAAACCTATACCATTAGTTATACCAAAGATTGGAATAAGTGCAGAGGTTACTTTGATTGATAGTATTACCCATGCCTCTGAAGTTTTTAGGACTCTGGATACATTATTAAAGGACACACATGTTATTGAAAGACTAGAATTTCAACTGGTTCTTTTGGTTGAACCTATTGATACCATAGGTGAACGACCTATTAATACCACAAGTGAATGACATGTGGATATTACAAGTGAACGACTTGTTAATGATTTAGATGTAGGTGTTAAACATGTGGTTTTGGGTGATTAATTTCAAAAATGAAATCCGGATTTCTAAGGGGGTAATATTGGCCAAATTTTTAGTATGTATATAGTAATTGGTTAAACCAACCAATAACCAATGAGTTAATATGACCTAAGGTTATATTAGTTTTTGGTTGACTTGAACTTGTGACTAATAACTTGTTATTTGATTTTGAAGTTATATTTGTCATATTAACTCATTGGTTATTGGTTAACTAGTTTATTATAAAATTGGTAATTGGTTTATTATAGTAATCAATTGATTAACAAAGTAGGTTGACTTGAACTTGTGATAAATAACTTATTATTTGATTTTGAAGTTATACTTGTTAATGATTATTTAAGTTAAAACAACATTATGAGTTGGTATAACTAGGAGGATTTAGAAATAGAGAATGGATCTTTTCATTTTTTTGTAACTCTTGAAGAGTTTTTTATTTCTAAATCAAGTTTAATCTTATTTTTTGGTGAAGCATTTCCTTTCTATTTTTAAAATGCAAGCTTTAGAAATGTTGTTCTTGATGTATAAGCAAGAAACCAAAATGCTTTTTGAGTTTTTACTATTCATATTTGGAATAGCTTGTTAATAATTTCAATAAACTAGAATTAGAAATTGGAAGAAAAAAGGTGAAACTAAAAGGGATAGAAAAAATACCTTTAATACTCGATCATGCAAAACATGTCCAAAACAACTTGTTTAAATTGATGGGATGGTCTTTTTGACACTTGTTCAAATGAGATCCTTTTTTATTGGATTCTTTAATCAAAATAACATGTTTTTGTAGAATGCCATGACACGTACAACAATGGTCACAACATGTGAAGGAAGAGGTATATGCTTTAAACATGTTCCTCCTTTGATTAGATTGGCTAGTTTGATGGTTACAACAAGTTGTTCACCTTGGTGTTCAAATCCCAAGGTTGATGATGTTGCATCTATTGTTTTTGTGTCAATTCCCATTTTAACAAGTACAAAAAAATAGGTGGGATATACTTGAAATTTGGAAAGGTGGTACGACAAGTTTGTAGCTCCAACTAATATACCTATTAATTAGTTCAAGCTAGCTTTGTATTTTCCTAGATTTGCTTATCTATGAATTTTTGCACTATTTGCCACCATTTTTTCCATTTGGGATTCTTATCCCCCGTACCTTCAACAAGGTATTATCCATCAATTCTTCAAATTCCTTCAATGTGTTATGCATTTTCACAAGTAATGCTTGAGTTGGTTTGCTCCATTGTACCCTTGCCAATTCAAATTGCCCCTTCCAATCTCGAATTTGAGCATGCAAGGTCTAGGTTTACTTTTCTAATGCGATGTTAAAATAAGTTAATTTTTCTACTTTTGATAGGTTTGTTCCAAATTAATTATGGTTTTTTCTTGTTGCACATTAGATTGTTCCATCTTGCTATAGTATTTGGTCATTAGATGTACTCAATTTAAAATGCCTTTAGGTCACTCCAAGTCTTCCAATTGAGTTAATTAAGGTCATTGTACTCTTGTTGCAAGTTTTTTATAACTCTTCCTTATAGCTTCAATTTGAATCAACTTTAAGGATCATAGGTTATCATTCTCAATTTGGATCTCGGTTAATTGTCCCTTGACTACAATTAGTTCATTTTCCTAATTTTTCAAGGTTTGCTACACAATAGTCAATTTTATGCTATGGGTTTATAGATTTTGACTACCTTTTTTTACAAGTTCTTTTTGGTTTCATCATATTCAACACTTAGTTTGGTGAACCCTTCCAAATTTTCTAACCAAATGTTAACATTTTGTGTAGCTTGTGCAAATAACACATTAATCTACCTTAGGTTCACTATAGAATTGTTATAGACTAAGGTCCAATTAAAATATGGGTTCACCTATAGGTTGTTTGGGTAAAGCTACTTTAGAAACAAATTTTCTAACCCTTATAATTAAAACTATAAGTTCAATAGGCAAGACTATTTGAAAAACTTCAATTACATGTTCTATGTTGGTCTTAGGTTTTTCCTTAGAACTAATTTGAATCTTTTTTTGTTATAGCTCTTATTGATTCCCATGGCCAACTTCCTTTGGATCTATTTCCTCATCATCCTTTAATTCAACAATCAAAACCTATGCCTTAGGGTTTGTTTTATTCTTAAGTGGATAAGTGATAGGTTCAAGATTCAAATTGTCTTGTGGTGTTGGTGGTTTTGTACACAGACCTTCAACCAATAGGATTAGTGTACATGTAAAGGTGAAATAGTTGTAGATCACATTGGCCTTCATTCTTTCAATAAATGCTCCTTGTTCCAATCTCAAGTGAAATTTCCTATTATTCAACAACCTATTTAAATTGACATGCTGCTAACCTACATGTTCATCTTGGGTTGTTATGCTTGGTGAAGTTATAGACAAAAGAAACCATTTCCTTTTCATGACATCTATAACTAGTCTTAGTTTTGAATCACGTTAATGGTGACTTGGGGATTGCCCATAGATGGGAGTTTTATGGAAAGGATTTCCATTCTTAAACACATAGTTTTGGAATAAGGAAATAGATGTAGGTATGTGAAGCAACTTTCTGTCCCTCTATTCCTAGTTTTATGAGGTGATTATATTTGAAAGTACATACGCTACCAATGAAGGAAAAAAAATACAAGTGTATTTATAAATGTTAAGTCGTGTTTGTAGTTGAAACCATATAATTTAGAATTGATAGATATATGTTCTAAGTTTGAACATTCCAAATCTTAGAATTTTATGATAAATTGCCACCCCTTCAAACCAAGTTTTAAGGATTCAACACTAAGTTCAACTTGGCTGCAGACCTCCAATCATTTAAAATATCACTTCCAACACATATGTTGTCCAAATAGAGCTTGCCTTAGCTCATTAGAAAGCTAACTACAAGGTGCATCTACCTACCAAATTACAAGCCCTGCACCCAAGTTATGGTACCAAACCCGAGAGGGTTTTACAAAGGCAATAAGTTCAACTTGATTGCAAACCATCGGTCACTTAAAATATCACTCATGTCGCAACCTTATTTTGAGAGAGTGTGAGGATGAGACTCGCATTCCCAAAATGGGGACTTCAAAGTTCAATTGCAAGAGTCAAAACACCTTGCATTGGGGATTTCTTTATATCATTGGAAAACTATCAAAATGTAGATGTCGAAAATGGGCTTGCATGAGCCATTTGGACATATGTAGCACAAGTTATGGCAAAAAGAAAGGTCGGGAATCAAATTGGCAATTTGGCTCCTAACCACAAAAAGTCAAGAATCGACCTGACCCCAATGCATGCAGGGGGAGTGCGACACACTGTTGGAAAGCTCTCAACTAGAACTAAAACTTTTCTTTAAACCTTGTCCCAATCGGAGGTCTGAGCAAAGAGTTATAGTCCCACAAAGTTGCAGGAGTCCAAACCATGGCAGTTTTGAAACCCCTCCTTGGGAGTCCCGAGACAAAAAACCATTTGGATGTGGGTGTCGCAAAGAGGCACAAAGAATAATATATGGGGGAAGGTGGTGGCTTCACACGAGTCTAGGCTATGGTGAGTCTTATGAGTCTAGAGTCGCTCGTGGCTTGTCTTAACACTAAAGGTGCTCAAGAAATGGTACTAACCAACTTGTTGGTTAGTTTGGTGCAAGTTCAAGTAAGTAACGAAAGCTTGTCACTCTTCCTAATCCTATCCCGAAGCCTCAGCACGCCCCTCTATCCCCTTTTAGTGTTGAGAGCTGGGAACGTGCCCCGAATCTCTCACAATTTCGTTATTTGAATAACTTAGACCTATCGTGGGTCTAACTAGGAACTTGGGAGCATGTCAACTCCTAACATATATGTTTTCTAAATCGAGCTTGCCTTAGTTCATTAGGAAGTTAATTACAAGGCTCATCTTCCTACCAAATTGTAAACTCTGCACCTAAACTAGTAGGAAGTTGTGCTACCAAACCTGAGAGGGTTTGTGAAATTCCTCTAAATTTTTCAAGTTCCCAACACTATCCTACTCACTTTTATTTTTTCAAAATACCCCAAACATCCAACCCACTCTCCCTTTTTCCACCATCTACTAAGACTCACCATCCTTTTTTTTTCTCTTTCCCCAAAAGAAATCACCCTCCAATTAAAACCCCCAAAACCTCCTCCTTGAGCTTGTTTTTTTTGTCTAATGGAAATTGTGAAAATCCTTCCCTCTAATCCACAACCTCCTCATCCTTCAAGAACCAATGAGAATCGAAAATGATTTGCCTTCCAATGGAGATTATGATGATAATCTAATGCCCAATGAAACACTAAAAAGGTTCCATCCTTTAATCAAATAGGTAGATAATCCTCATGACCAATGGAATTGGAGGACTCATCCTTTTTTTTATCTTAAACATCTCAATGAAGTTCTCAAGTTTAATCCTTATCCATTCCGTCCGTTTAACTTTCAACTCCTACTTTTTCATCCTAATTATTTCAAATAACTAACTATTAGGATAATTTATCGGTAGTAATAAATAAACATCCTTGAATCCCTACTTGACTAAATCCATTCGATGGTAGTAGTAACATTCCCACGTACCATTTATTCTTTTGATATCCCCTAGTTATTCTTTACCATGTATTAATTAACTGTGTAGTACATAGTAAATTGGACTTAAAATTTCCATCACAAGAACCCCCATGCACTTATAGATCCATCATTGAAATTAAGGCTTGACGAATCCATTAGAACTAGGATGTTTGGGTTTTCATGAGGTTCCGCTATCACTACCACGCATTACACCTACCCCAATTTGTTAAATAAAAGCATCAACCGATTTTGAATGCAAGTACCAAATTGTTTTGACTGCTCATTTGGTTTTTGTTGACGCAGGTGAAGATTTAATCATGGCAGATGATGTTGTTACACCTTTGAATCCTTTAATTACACATGTAGAAAAGGAAGAGCTTCAAGAACCATCGCTTGATGTGAATGTCTCCCAATGGTTGCACAATGAAGAACCGTTCGAAAGAATGGTGTGTAATTGAGTTGATCGTTCAGCATGGGATCGTCAATTGTCTCCTAACCCACATGCTTTAACAATCTACTTAAAATTCGTTCCTACTCATGGAGTTGTGCTAAAAAGGTTTGAAAAATGTCAATGTGAAGATGACGATGTTTGTTTTCATTGTCGAACTTGGGTTCTTAGTGATGGCCATTATCATTGGCTACAAAACCCCATCAACCCCCTTTCCATGGAACATCAAGTCAAATACCTAGTTTACACCATTCGTTGCCTTCTGGATTTCCTGCAGTTGTGATTTATCCCCTCTAAGTTGTTTACTAAATTGTAATTCAGTTCAGGCTACTTAGGTGAAAATACTAGGATTTAAATTTGATTTTGATTCTATTTAGGGATTTAATAGAAGTGAGAATTGAATAAGGGTGTATTAATATTACATCATGGAAATGTTACAAGCACATCATTAGTGCTTGAAGATTATTCTAAAAACTAATTTAATATTATCATGGTGAAATATTATTGTTAACAATGGGCTTGAAGATTGTTTTATCTCTATGGGACCTTTCATTGACCCTTTTCAACTACTTCATGAATTTCAACATCCTTGTTATTCACTAAATACTAGAACAAGACAAAATACCTGGGCACCACAGATTGTGGTGTTTGCTTCCACCCCCAACCCTCTAAAGATCTCTCACCCCTTATTGCGCAAGTAAGGCCCTAAAACTATGGTTATCAACTTTTTGTTGAAGAAAATAACTAGCCCAACACCTTATTCACCAATATCATATTTCAAACAAGAAAATAACCCCCCCACGCAACCATGTGTGTTCATCCTCCTTTATTTTAACATGAAGTTGCTAAAAGCCCTTAATAACCTTACCACACTCGAATATCCTTCATGCAACTCTCAAAAATTGAGACTATCACACATGGTTGTCTCAATATGGCTCACAAGGTACTTTGTAACAAAAACTAGATATTTTATTTTTGATACCATAGATTTAATCTTGCTATTTGATTTCATTTAAAAAGAACATGGAATTTTTTCCTATAAATTTTATTGAAGTTTTTAGTAAACAAGTAAAAACTTCTATAGTAATTTCCATATTCAAATTGTTGTGTGAATTCTTTGAATTATCAAAAATATAAGGAACTGAATTATAATCATGTTTTTGGATTTTCTACATTGTATCTTTAAATACAAATTTTGATTATATGAAATAACCATGAATTTGGTGTTTTAATGAACTACAAAGACATGTGTGTTTAGAATCAAGGCAAGAATTGTGAAGGTGTGCATATTGTAATGCAGATTTATTGTTATAGTAAATGTGGAATAGTTTTGCAAGAATTTAATCCACATCTACTAGCCGAACGATGATTTGCCACTCAAACATAGGCTCAAAAGCTTGAAAGAAAGTCCAAACGTCGCAAGCCTACACCATTGGGACCCTAGATGTGGAGACAACAACTTGCATTGTTCCACAAAGGTAAATCAACTTGCTATTACAAGCTAGATGTTAATGATTGATCGTGGGCCAAGTTTATTATATGCAGTGTAAACTAGCTTTATGTGGGTCATTCCAAGAAGGCAAAACCAAGAAAGCATAATAGTTGTTATAACAACCTAGGAGAAAGGGGCCATCAAGATCCCCCTATAAAATCCCAGTTGTCATCACTCAACAACCATCCTAAACATAGGTCTACATCGAATTTAAGAAATATTCAAAAGATGGCACAATCAAAGACAAAGAGTGGTGGCATTAATGATTTAAGCAGGAAACCTTTCCAACCATCATGCTATCTTTGGGCTAGGATCGAGGAGCCTACAACAAGCTGGCCAATTGAAGAATTTTTTAGTTTAAAGGAAAAGAATGAATTCAAAGCAAAGGTATGAGAGTTGGACATCGTACAACAATAGAGATCGAGAACAAATTACAAAGTGGATGAATAGAATGCAAAGTGTCATTAAGAAAAAAGTTAGGAGTCATCAAAAGCTTGTGAATGAAGGGGTTTTTCAAGATTTTTGGTTGAAGCCTATTTGGGAAGGAGAGAAAAGAAGGGAAGAAGATTTTGTCACGACAAATTATTGTTGTTTGCAACATTTCGGAAAAAAAGAAGCAAAAAAGAGACAATAACACTATGTTTAGTGAAGAGGGAAACATATTTAAAGACTCGATGCCACATAGCTCTAATTTAAAAAATTGCAACAACTTCAACCATCCACATATTGACATTGGAAAACATTGGGAGAAGTTGAGGAAGATTGAAACTAAAATTCCATTTGGTGAATTCTACATTTTCACGAAGAAATAAACAATCATAACAAGGAGGTTAAGCTTAGTTGGTGGTGGGTGTGGCAATACAAAATAGCTAAGAATAAGGGGAAGATTCCAGTTTACACACAAGAGGAGGAGGTTTGCATTGAGGAATGCATCCTGTTCTTCAATTTGGAATTCTTTTGTGTAGGTATTTTTTGTCTACCTACAAGACCACCACACGACGACTTCACCATTGTGTTGTGGAACCAAAAGCATAACTATTATAGGGATTCCATTGTGCCTTAGAGATAATATGAAAAGAGATCGTGAAGTTCAGGGCACTGGAGTGTTAGCATCCAAATGATGCTACAAGGACATTATCAAGCCCATCATTGTAAGCGAGCTTTCAAAGGTAAAATTTGATTCTTGTATACATGCTATAGATTGGGCGAAAGACCCATAAGAGAATGTGTGGGCCCAAAATGTGTCCTACTTAAATTGATTCAAAACCAAAGATCGAACATTGATTCATTGGCCCTTGGTGGAGGAAATGATTTATAATTTTAGATATTTCACACAAAGCACCATGGCCGAAGAGACAAAAATGCCTTTCACAAGAAAAATGATTACCAAGATTTTGGTGCTACTAATTCTTGGGACAACAACAACTAATAGAAAGGGATACAATATGAATTTGGGTAAGTTTTTTGGGGAATGGAAACTTATCATTATGTTCTAGGCTTGGGCTATTTAATTTCACAAACTGTAACCTTATAAACATGAAGGAAGTTAGAAGCTTTAAGTGACATTTGTATGTTTCGGCAAGGAACAAATTTGCTTTAGGGGCATTAGTTGGTATCATCATTGTTGTTAAGAAGGGAAGGGTGAATTGGGCATTGGTATGCCATGAGATTATATAATGATATAAGAGGAATATAAAAAAATTAAAAATAACAAGGGGAACAACTTGGTAGGGCATGCCTTGACAATTGTTGCATCCTATTACCTAGGAGGATGGTCAACAACATATTGGCAAGAACTCAAACCCACAATGGCCACACCAAGCGCACGTTGATTTGGAAAAGTACTCCTTCAAACTCAAGCTCAAGTTGTGGATGTGAACGTTATGTTCCATGTTCTTCTAAGAGGGAAAGGGAAAGAAGTGTTGATAGAAGAGATTGCAACACTAACCTTGACAATGGGCCAAGAGGGGGATATTGCAATGCCATGAAGTAGTATGGTTCATGTGAATGTTGTGTTCCTTGTTCTTCCAAGAGGGAAAGGAAAGGAGGTGTTGGCAAAAGAACTTGCAACACTAACCTTGACAATGGGCCAAAAGGGGGATACTTGCACAAGATGAATTGGCCAACATGAAGGAAAACTTGGCCAATAGAGTTGACCCTGCACTTATGAAGCACATAGGAAAAAATGGAAGTTAATGTGCATAACCTTAAAATCCCAAGTCAATACAAAGCATGAAGAGTTGAAGGTTGTTAACCCAATTTTTTTAGTATGTACATAATAATTGGTTGTTACCAACTAGTAATAAGTGAGGCAATATGATTTTGAGACTTAGTTCAATTAATACTAGATAACAAAACTTTAAGTAAACTGGTTTTGTTAAAATAATTAGTAACAAGTGTTAGGGTAATTGAAGGGATTAAATAAATTGGTAATTAGTTGTTGATAATAACAAGTTGTTTTAATCCTATGGCCAGTAGTTGTTGAAGTTTAAGTTTAAGTTTTTCAATTATACCAGCTAGTGACTATTTAATTTGAAATGGTGTTATGTTTGGTATAAATAGAAGGATTGGAGAATAGTGAAAAAACTTCTTTTTGGAACTTATTTTTTCTTTAATTTTTAGAGATCATTTCTTTGCTTTATTTTTTGTTTATGAATAGGTTTACTTAGAACTTTGATATTTTTTTCAACTTGCTATGAAACATTGATTTCAATTATTCATGTGTGAATAATATTTATATCTAATTTTCACAATATACTGATCTAAAGTAACCTATTGATGCTATTTAAAACTAGAATTAGAAAACTTAAAAGAGAAGAATTCCTTAATTTAAGTAGAATAGAAAGAAACCCTTGACAATTGGTGACCACATAATGGAACAAAATTGTAAGCAATCACACTTACACTTTCTAATTTTCAATGATTGTTTTGTTTTGAGATTTTAAATTTGGATTCATAGTAGTTTTTTAATAGTTTTTGTGCCTTAATGATTTCTAATTTCTATAGGAACTTGTTGATCAAAAGAACTTGAATTAAGAATTGTTTTAAATCATTATAAAAAAATGTCAATAGTAGTCATAAGTGGCCTTAGGAGGCAATTAGAATTAGAAGTAACATAACAACCCATTCATGAGGTGGTTCAATCATAAAAACAACCATGTTCTCAAGTTGAAGGAATTTAACTAGTTGATGTTCCTACCAATGAACCTCAATTATTGATTACGGCATATTTATTTCTTCATCAGATGCCAACAAAAAGGAGGAAACAAGGGAACCATAAGTACTTTCAACTGGTCAATTTTTGATACCCAATAATCAACCCAAGAATAAAAGCCAAACACACAATCGAATGGACAAAACATCACACCTATTCAACATATTAATGAAGTAACCTCTATAACATTAAGGTAGCAGTTTGCAACAACCGGTTATTACACAAAGGTGGCAGTTTGCAACATCGGGTTATTACATTTATAGAGGTACTATACCATCCCAATCAACACCAGTTGTTGGGTACTACACATTTGAATCGATTCTTGTTTTGAATCCAATTGTAGCAAATTCAAAATTGGAACACAATCAACTCTTAAACCATTAAAACAACTACATAACTTGGAGCAAAGACCTTCACAATAATCTAGTTTTCAATAATAAGAAGAAGTAATGGATGCAATTGTAGTACCTATTGTTGTTCAATGAACACAACTTGTCATTCAAGGTGTTTAACTGAATATACATGTTATGGGAATTATTGAACAACCATTTGTTCAACGAAGTATACCGATTACAACCTCATAGCCCAATGTTGAAATTACATTAACATGTGCATATTGTTGACAAGTTGGACATTAATTCAAGAATTTTCCTTTTGTGAATGATAAATTAAAATGATTATTGAGAGGGGAATTCAAAACTTCTCTACCACCTACCATAACAAACACACTAGTGATACAAGTTAATATACCCATGCCACAAATCCGATCACAATTGGGTTTGGTTACTCACCCAACACTAGTTAATCAACACATAGGTTGGCAATATTTTGTTACACCACTAATAACATGACAACCTAAAGTTGCGCCATATCCACCATATCCGACGTGGTATAATATAGTTCCACCTTTTGTACCCACATATCCCAACATGTACTCTATGTATTATTTTGAAATCAAAGGACCTAATCCACTGAATTCTAAAAAAAGGAAGAGACGTGCAACTAATATTACCCAAACAAAATTAGTGCCACTTATTAAACAACTAAAGCAAACTCAACATCTTGTTATAATACTAATTTTTGGATTAGAACAACTAGCTCTAATTCTTAGAGGTGTACATGTTCAACAGATAATGGCAACAATTCTACCTATTAACATACTTATTGCCAATGGACTACTTGTCCATTGTAATGATGTTTTATTTCAGCAAGCAAAATGGATTAATTTATAGTTGGGTAGAGAACCACTTGGAGATTCGCCTAATGGAGGATCACTTGACTGAAACCCACTTGGAAGACCATTGCTTGATTCACTTATTAGATTTTACGAATGACTAACACTTGATATTAAAATGTTCATGCCACCATGGTACCCATTGGTTGTAGTTTGATATGAACCAACCAATAAACTACCATATTAGAAATTTCAATATCCAACATACATGAAGGATACTGATCATGATGTTCACATCAAAATTTTCAAAAAAATAATTAAAGTTGATGGGGAAACTGTGGAGGCTGATACCATCAACTTGTTTGGTTTCACTTTATAAAATAATATTTTGAAGTGGGGTGAAAACTCTGTATAACATCATCCCAATTACACTTTTGAGGAGTTAAAGCAAGCATTTTACAAATGTTTTTAGATTGTGAAAAATGATGAAAAAGTTTATATGCAATTGAAGAACCTCCAATAACAAGTTAGTGAATAGGTTGAGGTTTATTATGAGCCTTTGTTAAAACTTGTAAACTATTTACAAGTTATGGTTATTGATGTGTTCTTTTTTACTATCTTCGAAGCAAGTTTATAACCATACCTTAAACTAGTAACAACAAGTATGGCCAAAGACACCTTTGTCAAGCATAAGGAAGCTGTAATAATTTGCGAAAAAAATGGACTAGTCATAGCAAATTACAATGCCTTAATAACTCACCTAAAGTCCATACCAATTGTATAACATGTAGTCATCTATAATGTCGCAACCCTAGCCTTGGGCTCACGACCAAAGCAAAGGTTGTAAAGGTGCGAGCCAAGTGTGAAGGTCGGGAATCACATTTCATGCTCCTGAGAGTGGGAAAGTGTGAGAGAATGAACCTTCACACTCCTAAATGAGCTCCCGCTTTAAGAGTTGGAGTCTTGATGGAGTTATGAATTTTTAGAGAGTGATTGCAGGGGTCAAACCCACTAAATTGAAGAATTACTTATATCATTGTAAATCTTTTAAAACTTAGATGTCTAAAATGGGCTTGCATGACCCATTTGGACACAAAAAACACAAGTTATGGCCAAAAGAATGGTCAGAAATCAAATTACCAATTTGACTCTTGACCACTAAAAGCCAATAATCGCTCCAATTTCCTTGCATGCAAGTGGCATGCCACATACTATTGAGAATTTCTTGACAAGGGCTACAACTTTGCTTTAGACCTCATCTCAATCGGAAGTTTGCTTATCGGCCCCCAAAATGGTGGGAGTCTTAGTTGTGGGAATTTCAAGACTCCCACTTGCGAGTCCTGAGACAAAATGACATTTCGGTGCTAGCCATGTGTCCATGCACAAAGTATACTAAAGGAAAGGTGGTGGCTTCCCCCAAGTTCGGATGATGGTGAGTCTTGTGAGTCTGTGGTTGCCCGTGATTCATCCATGCACCAAAGTGCTTTAACTACGCATTAACTTATTGTTTGGTTTGTGCAAGTTCGTGTGAGTAAGTGAATTGCTTGTCAATCTTCCTAGTCCCATCCTAGAACTCCAACACACCCCTCTACCCCCGTAGTGTTGTGAGTCAATGAGCACACCCCAACTCCTTTCTCCTTCTGTTGTTCACCTTTGGACTCACAATTAAGTCCATCAAAGAGCTTGGGGGTGTGTCAACTCTGCACTTGAACTGATATTCATACAACAATTGATTCAACTTCTAAAGGAGTTCAAAGACATATTTGCCTAAACATATAAAGACCTAAAAGGTATTCCACTTGAGAATGCTCAACATAGGATTAAGTTGGATACCATAGTACCACTTGCTCATCAAGCAAGGTACCAATTGAATCATAACTATGTTGCCATTATTAAACAAGACACAAACAAGTTATTTTTTATTAATTTTATCAAACCAGTTAAGGAAGCAACTTTGTTGCAACCCTAGCCTTGGGCTTGTGACCAAGGCAATGGTCTGTAAAGGTGTGGGCCAAAAGTGAAGCTCGGGTGACGCACCCCCAAGCTCCTTGATGGATTCAACTCTAAGCCCAAAAGTGAACAGTAAAAGGAGAAAGGAGTTGGGGCGTGCTCCCTAGCTTGTAACACTTAGGGGTAGGGGGCATGCTAGAGTTCCAGGATGGGACTAGTAAGATTGACAAGCAATTCACTAACTTGCACGGACCTACACAAATCAAACAAGTTAGTTAATGCGTAGTTGGAGCACTTTGGTGCATGGAAGAGCCACGGGCAACCACGAACTCACAAAACTCACCATCACTCCGACTTGGGGGAAGCCACCACCTTTCTTTTATAGTATACTTTGTGCCTAGACACAGGACCAGCACTGAAATGTCATTTTGTCCCAGGACTCACAAGTGGGAGTCCCAAAATTCCCACAACTGAAACTCCCGCCACTTTGGGGGCCAATACTTTTGTGTGCAGACCTTTGATTGAGATGAAGTCTAAAGCAAAGTTGTAGCCCTTGTCAAGAGCTTTTCAACAATATGTGACAGGCCACCTACACATAAAGAAATCAGGGTGATTCCTGACTTTTAGTGGTCGGGAGTCAAATTGGCAATTTGACTATTAGCCTTTCTTTTGGCCATAACTTGTATTTTCATTGTCCAAATGGGCCATGTGAGCCCATTTTAGACATATAAGTTGTAGAATATTTTCAATGATATAAGGAGCTTTTTAATCCATTCGGTTTTGACCCCTGCAATTGCTCTCTAAAGATTTGGGACTCCAACTCCCAAAGTGGGAGCTCACTTGAGAGTGTGAAGGCTCATTCCTTCACACTTTCCTACACTCCCAGGACCATGAGATGTGACTCTTGAGCTTCCCTCTTGGCCTGCAACCTTGCAAGCCTTTGCCTTGGTTGTGAACCTAAGGCTAAGGTTGTGACATCGGGAATCACATTTCATGTTCCTAGGAATGTAGGAGGGTGTGAAGGAATGAACCCAATGTGCACCAAAATTGTTCCAACCACGCACTAACCAGCTTGATGTTTGGTTTGTGTAGGTTCGTGTGAATAATTTACCCATTTGTCATTTGTCCTAATCCCCATCTTGGAGCTCTAGCACGCCCTTCTACCCTCGAAGTGTTACAAGCTAGGGAGCGCACCCCAACTCCTTCTCCTTCCATTGTTTTTCACCTTTAGACTCATAGTTGAGTTTATCAAGGAGTTTGGGGGTGCGTCAAACTTGGTTATCTCTGATAGTGGTTGTTCCCCAAAAAAATGGGAAGTTGAAAATATGTGTTAATTTCAAAAAGCTCAACATGGCAACAAAGAAAGATCCTTACTTGTTGCTTTTCACATATGAAATTATTAACACAATTGTTGGGCATGAAGTTTATACCTTTTTGGACAAATTTTCAAGATATCATCATATTTCAATTACACTAAAAGATTAACAAAAAACTAATTTTGTTACTAATTAGAAAGCTTTTATGTGGGTTGTGATGCCATTTGGTGTCAAAAATGGGCCAACACTTATCAAAAGGTAGTAACCAAATCATTTTGTGAGTACATTAATGTATTCATGAAAATATTTCTTGATGATTGTATAGTTATCAATGACCTATCAAAACACTTTGAAAAACTCAAGAATTGGTTTCTTAAGTGTAGAGAATTTGGTATTAGCCTAAACCCAAACAAGTGTGCATTCATGGTATTTTTAGGAACCATCCTAGGTTTCATAGTATCAAAAAAGAGAAAACTAGTTGGTCCCTTCTGGGACCTAGAGTGGAGGTAGGCCTAACGCCGTCTTTTATTGACTAAGTCGCTCTCTCTCTCTCTCTCAAGTAGAGTAGCACTGCTCCTGCAACACTACTTACCCCTTTCCCTACTATGTAAGTGGATATAAGGATTGGAAGTATGTAAGTGCTTACTTACCAATGTAGGTAGGTAAGG
>Ga0116228_10000788_pt1 | contig 24908 bp, 8 predicted proteins | sample S1TSphfallax_2_FD_89694 | JGI IMG/M metagenome (GOLD analysis project Ga0116228, IMG submission 89694) | Host-associated microbial communities from peat moss isolated from Minnesota, USA - S1T2_Fc - Sphagnum fallax MG | ecosystem: Host-associated > Plants > Peat moss > Unclassified | place: USA...
CCACTTTCTACCTTGGAATACCCGACTTTGACCCCTTATTAGGGGCCCCTTTGTAACTTGAAATTGCCAAGGACCTATGTATCCCACCACTCAAGTAAGGTGCAACTTAATAAGCCCTAACTCTCAAGGTCCTTGAATATGGGTCGATAGAGCCTATGCAAGGGTTATGCAATATATCTTGCATGCTATTGTGTAAGTTTGAGTTTCTTACCAGAATTTGATAATGAACTAGCTCCTCCTATTCAGTTGAAGAATGATACATGAAATAATGCTTTGAGAAAGCCAATTAGAAAAAATAATGTGCTGCCAATTATGCACACTTTGTCTTTCTATGTTTTGATTTTCTACAAAGACATGGTGAAATTGGCCTCATAAATAAATCTAAATAATTCTAAACATTTTGGGCCAACATGTTTCTTTTTTAAACTTCAAAGTTTACACACACTTTACATTAGTTATTATTGAGACATTGTCAAGCTTTAGTACAAGTTTCAATAGAACCATTGGAAAACATGAAGCCAACACAAATAGATGAAGTTAATAGACAACCTATTGGATCATTCACACATGTGGAGAACATCACCAATAACGACTTAAGTAATTAAATATGTTCAAACTACATCACGTCCGATCATAAATAGCCTATGTGGCATGCTTACATGGCAATTTATTGAACTACCTATCACCTAATGGTAGCTTATTGCTACTCTAATACCACAAGTTGTTTAATCTTCCAAATTTGAAGATTTACACACTTATCACCGAGGGTAAATTATCATCACAAACTTTAAATGAATAAGATAGTTAATTTAAATTCCAAAAAGCTTTTTTAACTACCACAAAGGCACTAGATATCATACATGATTTTATGAATTGTCTACAAAAGAACATGAGAGGTATCACTTACTTCGATCTCTCAACAAAGACTATTAGGATGCAATTGAAGCATTTCAAAGAAAACACATCATCAACACACTGCTGCATGTGAAAAACTTGTAAGTTAAAGGTGACAAAACTATATGGCAATAATACATGTACGTGAAACCGATTCGCAAGAGGAACAAGACTATGTGTCGCAACATTCATTCACACAAGAAACTTTTCAATGAGGATTATGTACTAGAAGATGCAATTCCAATTGAGCAACCAACCCAAGTTACACTAGGAACAAGACATCGCATTTCATTATAAACCTTTTTGATGTTTCAAGTGCATGTGTTGTGCCATTAACTCCAATGACTCCAACCATTACAAGAATCATGACTTTTTTGACTAGGAATTTCAGTAAAACAAATCCCCCATGTGATTTTTTTGCCTCCATGTCCAACTTGACCAAAGTGTCTTTTGGACAAATCGTTTTGGACTTGACTGTTTTGACTGGGTTTTTTTTGTTGACTTTTTGACTAGGTTTTTTTATGAACCATCATGACAATAATGTAATTTGGGCAATAATAAAAAATATATGTAGTATTTAAATTTTGTATTTATAATTAATATGAAAGTATTAATTAATTACATACCCTACCTACCTTCTTAATTAATAGACTTAATAATTAATGTCAAATTTTTTTTAATTTACTTACCTTCCCTACGTCCTAGATCTAGGCTAAACCACCTAATTTAATCACCTAGGCTAAACTAAGCCATTTAGGCTAGGCCAAACCCCTTAAGCTAAACCAAATAGCCTAGGCTAGGTGGTCTAATATGTTTTGCAACCTAGGGTACCTAATTAGGTCACCTAAGTAACCAAGGTAACCTAGGTTACAAATGTGGGGATTTGAATTCCTCGCCACCAAATTGAGGAGTCAAGTCTTTAACCATTGCACCACCACCCCATGAAATGATTTTCTTGAACAACATATTATAATTAACATGATTTTGAACTAGCATATTATAATCAATTCCCATGAAAAAAAATTCAACAAGTTGTACTATATGAACTTGAAGTTTTTTACACTAATACATAAATATGTAGGTTATAAGTAAGTTAACCTAGGTAAGTAGGAGGTACTTAAATTAATAACTACATGTACATAGGTAACATGTAGGTTATAGTACTAAACCCTTTAGGTACTTACTAGGTCTATGTTTATATTTACCTAGTAAATTTTGTTGAATGTGAACATTAAACACCATTTTCCAATGGATGGAATTCATCCATAATGTTCATCCATAATTCCTAATTAAGTCCTAATTCATTTTCAGTTAAATTTTAATTACTATCAATTAAATCCTTGTTAATTTTTAATTAATTTATAATTGAGTCTTAATTAATTCATAGTTAAGTCTTAATTAACTCATAATTAAGTCTGAATTAACTATTAGTTAACTTGTAGTTAACTTTTAATTAAATCCCAATTAAATCGTAATTAATTTCCAATTAAGTCTTAATTAACTTTAGTTAACTCTTAGTTGATTCCTAATTAAGTCTAAATTAACTTTTAGTTAAATTTCAATTAATTCATAGTCAACTTTTAGTTACGAAATTTTTCAAGAAACTTCCTTATTTGATGCACACATAAAAGCCTCCTTCGAAGCTTCTTTAAACTAGGTCCCTAAAGGGATATAAATAGGAATAGGGCCCCTCATTTCCTTTAGTATGTTCAACATTATTTTTAAGCACGAGCTTGCAATATCGCCTTGTCAAGTTCTTTTCATATTCATGTTTGCATATGTTAGCAAAATAAAGGTTCATCTTCATGTTTGTTGTGCACATCTTGTGTTTTTGTTTTTAAATCACATATTTTTCTTTTGTTCCTTGTTTGAAAATTAGACTTAAACCTTTTTTTAAACCTTTGTTCTTGTGGTTTTACGTCTCCTTGACAATGTAAACAAATTCCATTAAGTTTACATCTATTTTTACGTCTATAAATCATTTTAAAATTAAATTTCTTTTGAAGTTGAGTGTGAATTACCCCTCTTCTTCAAAGGAAAAATTTTCAAAAAGTTACAAATTACCCATTTCTTATCGACTGAGGTTATGGATTACCCACCTTTTATTAGTGTCATATTTCACAGTGTTCATCATGTTTACACCATGGAAGAAGTCTTATTGTCCTTAGGAATCTTGAATAGGAAAATTGAGTACTTTGTGAATTTATTACTCATTTGCAAACCAATCAAACTTCGACCTCCTTGGGATGTGTTTTGGCAACACAACCTTAACCAAAGGAACCACAGATCAGCCTACTTAACAAGTTTGATGGCACATGTTCAAAGTTTTGAAGTTTTGTCAACCAAATGCATTTGGTCATCTAACTTCATCCTCATTGGTATCCAACTAACTTGGCTCAAGTTGGATCCATTGGCACTTTATTGTCATGCATGACCCTTGTTTGGTTCGCACCTTTGTTGGAGCATCAATCACCCTTGTGTATTGACTTTGAAGCGTTTCTTGAAAAGTTTAATGCCACCTTTGGAAATTTGGACAAAGAATGAACGTCTAACATCAAAATATGATCTCTTCATCAAAGATCACGCTTAATTGCAGTATATGCATCAAAGTCTAGACAATTGGCTTGCAATATTCCATGGGGTGAGGTGGCATTCATAAGTCAGTTCCAATTTGCGTTATGAGGTGATGTGAAGGACTTAACACTCACCTTGCCAGAGCCTTCAACATTAAATCATGCCATTTCATAAGTTGTTTAGTGTGACAATAGGTTCTTTGAACACCGACAAAAGAAGCGTCATGAACCCACATCGACAACACAAAAGAGTTTTGCACCATTGGCAACACAAAAGAGTTTTCCACGTACAATGTCAACCCAACCTTTGACAACCTCACCAAAGGACAACCTTATGCAGATTGATAAAACAAGATTCAAACCCTTCATGGAAGAAAAGAAATAATGTCAACATACAAATAATCTTTATTTGTATTGTGGATAACTAAGTCATGTTGTTCATGAGTGTTCACAGAAATGTGGACCACATGCAACACACATCATCTCTATTACCAATCCACAATTAGAGGAGTCAAAAAATGAACATGTCTAGTCTTAATAGGGACTGCAAGGCTGGACCATGATGCATCATGTAATGAAAATGGTCCCAACCTATCTTCGGTCCCAACCTATCTAAAATGTAATAAGCTTGTGACGATGCAAGCCCAAACATTTATTGATTCTGGCGCATTAAAATGTTTTATGGACAAGGAACTGGTGTGACAATACAAGTTGGTTCTAATGGAAAAGAACACACTAATGTTGGTTGAAATCGTTGATGGTTGAAGCTTTTCATCAAAACTAATCACCCATGAAACCAAGCCATTAGATGTTACCATTGGTTCCCACACCATCAAGGTTGTTTTCAATGCCATTTCATTTCCAAGAAATCATGTCATCAATGGATTATCTTGGCTCGTTCTACATAATCCACGAGTGGATTAATATACAAGGAATTTTCATTTTGAAACACCACAACACAAGGCCTTGGAGTGTGAAACCCTTATTAGAAACACGCAAAATTTGAAGTAGCAAAAAAAACCTTGGTAGTACAAAAAGGCCTAGGTGCCCCAAGCCTTTGTTCATTGGAGCAAAAACTTTCATGAAAGTTGCCATGAAAGGAAATGCATTCTTGATTTACACTATTCCTTCACTAGATTTTGAACCACATTCACATGAATTTTTTTCCTAGTACCAAAAATTCAAGGATGTGTTTGAAAAAAAATGCAAACACATTGCCCAAACATCAACCATATGCTTGCACCATATCTCTTGTGGAAGGAGCATAACCCCCATTCAAACCCATCTACATTTTGTCACAAAACAAATTTGCAACGCTTCATGAATACATTGATGAAAACCTTGAAAAAGGGTCCAGTCGACATTCCAAATTTCTAGCTTGTGCCCGATTTTATTTGTCAAAAAAAAGGATGGCTCCCTTTGAATGTGTGTTTATCATCATGGGCTTAATCAACTCACCATCAAGAATTAGTACCATGTGCTCCTAATCTCAAGGTTGTTGGACCATGTTAGTCATGCTAAGGTGTACAATCAAATTGATCTATGTGGAACATATAACTTGGTGTGCATTCGAAAATGTGATGAATGGAAGATGGTGTTCAAAACTCATTATAGCCATTTTGAATATGTCGTGATGCCATTTGGCCTTACTAATGCACTTGTTATTTTCCAACATCTTATGAACAATGTTTTTGTGAGTATTTGGACTATTTCATGGTTTGTTACATTGATGACATCCTCATTTTCTCAAAGAACATGGAGGATCATGAATGCCATGTATGTGTGGTTTTGGAGAAGTTTTGGGAGGTTGGATTTTGTGCCAAATTAGAAAAGTTTGAATTCCATCAATTTGAAATGGAATTCTTGGATTGCGTCATCTTTAGAAATGGCATTATCATGGATCTTTGCAAGGTTCAAACCATTATTGATTGGGCTATTCAAAATGTCCAATGTTTTCTTGGATTTGCCAACTTTTATTAATATTTCATTGCCCATTATTCTTCAATAGTGGCCCCTTTTACTCAATTGATTAGAAAGGATCAATTTTTTTTTAAGGAGTTGAAACTAATAATTTTTTCAATCTTTGAAGGTTTTTTCAACAATTGCCCCACCTTTGATTCATACAAACTCTTCCAAACCTTTTTTTTTGGAGACAAATGTTTTCGACTTTGTAATAAATGTTGTGCTCTCACAACTTCGAGAAGACAAAAAAATTCATCATGTTGGCTTCCATTTTCATAAACTTGCGAAAATTAATTACAAGATTCATGATAAAGAACTTTTAACCATCATGAATGCCTTTGAAGAATGATGTCATTTGCTTAAAGGAACTCAACATGAAATCAATGTGTATTTAGACCATAAAAACTTGTAGTATTTCATGACAACTTGTTTTTTAATCAACACCAAGCTTGATGGGCATTGTCCTTATCTCGATTCCAATCTATCATCACATATCACCCTAAATGTTGACGAAGGAAACCTAATGCGTTGTCCCATCACTCGTACCTCGTGCCAAAGGAAATAAATGTTGCCTATGAGCAACAATGTGATGTCATTTTCAAACTTGAACATCTTTGACTTCAAGTGTTGTTAATAATTCCAAATGACACAACCTTTCATTGTTAAATTTGTGAAGATTTGAAAAAGGACCTTCGGCATCCAAGGCCAATCAAGGAATCATCATCAAGTCTAGGATTTTTCCAATGATCATGTTAAGTTCAAATTTAAAGATGGTCTACTTTATTGTGATGGTCTTTTGTATGTTCCTAATGGTCGTGTGCAACTTCAAGTACTCTAAGTTAGGCACAATGTTTTGGTTGTAGGCCATTTTGGATTCAACAAAACCATGGAGTTAGTGTATCAAGATTATTGGTGGCCATAGCTTTGGAAGTATGTGAAGGAATTTGTTAGATCTTGCAATGTTTGTGTTCGAGCAAAAAATCCTCACCATTGCCCTCGTGGTCTCCTTTAACCATTATTGATCCTTGCATCCCCGTGGTCTTCAATTTCCATGGACTTCATCACAAACCTTCCACCTTTTAATTCCTATGATTCCATCTTGGTGGTGGTGGACCATTTGACATAAATGGTTCATTTCATTTCATATACCAAAGCAATAACTACCAAAAGACCATCCAAGTTATTCCTTATCATGTTTTTTGGTATCATGGTCTTTCTAAATATATCATTTCTTATTGTGGGCCTTAGTTTGAATCCAAGTTTTGGAAACAATTATTTGGACTTTTAGGTGTGAAGGTGAAATTGTCATCAACTTTCCACCCTAGACGAATGGGCAAACAAAACGGGTCAATCAAGTCTTGAAGCAATATTTATGGTGCACAATCAATTATCATTAAAATAATTGGTCAAAACTTTTGGCCATGGCAAACTTTGCCTACAACAACATAATGCATTCATCAACCCAACAAACATTTTTTTTTGCAAATCATGGTTTGCACCCCAAGTTCAACATTCAAGGTATGCACAAAATCATGAATCCAACAACTAAAGATGAAACCATATGGTTAGCGGATGTTTGAACTCAATTTATATTTAACCTTGAAAAAACATAAAGGCGATATAAAGAGAATGTCAATGAACATCAGAAGGAACAACCCAACTTTAAGGTCAAAGACCAAGTTTGGTTTCAACAACAACATATCAAAACAAAAAAGGCCATTAGAGAAGTTGGATCATCAAAGGCTAAGTCCATTCCCCATTATGAAACAAATCAATGTTGAGGTTTTCCAACTCAAGCTTTTAGGTTCTATGAAAATCCATCTGGTGTTTCATATTTCCTTGTTGGAACCTTACCACACGTTCATCATTCAAGGAAAAATCCATGATCCCCCTCCACCTATTGAAGTTAATGGTGAACAAGAATATGAAGTGGAAGACATTTTATATTCAAGGAAATATAATTATCAATTCCAACATATTGTTCATTAGCATGGGTAGATGTGAGCGAATGCATTTGGGAACCAATCAAAAACATATTAAATGCCATGGAAAAGGTGCATGAGTTTCATCGACGATGTTTAAACAAGCCCAAGTTTGTTCCTTATGGAACTCATCACTAAAAAGGGAGGTGATGTGACGGATGCAAACATTAAACATCATCTTCGAATGGATGGAATTCATTTGTAATGTTCATCCATAACTTTTAGTTAACTCTTAGTTTATTCCTAATTAAGTCTAAGTTAACTTCTAGTTAAATCTTAATTAACTCCTAGGGAATTTTTAATTAACTCCTAGTTAAATCTTACTTAACTCCTAATTTAATCTTAGTTTATCCCCAGTTAAATCCTAATTAATTCTAGTTAACTCTTAGTTGACTCCTAGTCCAAATTAACTTTCAATGAAGTTTCAATTAATTTAGAGTCAACTCTCAATTAAAAAGGTTTTTTAGAAGCTTTTTTACTTGATGCACACATAGAAGCCTCCTTGGAAGCTTCCTTGAACTAGGTCCCCAAAGGGGTATAAATAGAAATAAGACCCCTCATTTCCTCTAATATGTTCAATAGTACTTGTAAGCACGATCTTTTAACATAGCCTTGTTAAATTCTTTTCATGTTCATGTAATTTGTATACATTAACATAATAAATATTCATCTTCACGTTTGTCATGCACATTTTGTGTTCTTGTTTTTGAATCACATATTCTTTTTTTGTTATTTATTTGAAGGTTAAATTTAGACCTTTTTAGCCTTTGTTCTTGTGGTTCTTCATGTCCCTAACATAAGTTACCTATGCTTATACGTCATTTAATATGTCGCAACTCTAACCTTGGGTTCGCGACCAAGGCAAGAGCTTGTAAGGTTGCGGACCAAAAGGAAGCACAGGAGTGAAGGAAAGTGTGAAAGAGTGAACCTTCACACTCCCAAGGGAATTTCCACTTTGGCAGTTTAGAGTCCTAATGGACTCTTGAATTTTCAGAAAATGATTTTAGGGGTCAAAACCCAATGGATTGAAAAATTCTTTATATCATTGAAAAAATATTGAAACTTAGATGTCTAAAATGAGCTCGCATGACCCATTTGGACACTTAAAACATAAGTTATGACCAAAAGAAAAATCGGGAATCAAATTGACAATTTGACTCCCAACCATTAAAAGTCGGGAATCGACCTAATTTCCTTATGTGCAGGTGGTGTGCGACATAATGTTGGAAAGCTCTTGATGAAGGATACAACTTTGCTTCAGACCTCATCTCAATTGGAGGTCTATGCACAAAGTTATATGGCCCCAAAGTCGCGGGAATCCCAACTTTGGGAATTTCAGGACTTTCATTTGGGAGTCCCGAGACAAAATGCCATTTGGATGTGGGCGTTGTGGAAAGGCACAAAGTGTACTATAAGGGGGGAAGGTGGTGGCTTCCCCCAAGTCCGGGCCGTGGTGAGTCTTGTGAATTTGAATTTGTCTGTGGCTCATCCTAGCACCAAAAATGCTCCAACTATGCACTAATCAACTTGTGTTTGGTTTTGTGCAGGCCCATGTGAGTGATTAAGTGTTTTTCATTCTTCTTAGTCCCATCCCGGAACTCCAACACGCCCCTCTACCCCCAAAGTGTTACGAGCCAAGGAACGTGTCCCCAACTCCTTATTCTTCTATTGTTTTCACTTCATATTCACATTTGAATCTATCAAGGAGATTGGGAACGCGTCATAATAGGTTACATAGGTACCTATTAACCTATTAATAGACCTAGCCTAAGCATATTAGGTAAATAATTTAATCTATTAAATAAGTACCTTAGTAGGTAGCCTAGTCTATTAAGTAGGTAGCCTTGTAGGTAGCATAGTCTATTATGTAGGTTTAAGCCTAAATTACCTACCTAATAGGCTAGGCTACCTATTTAGTAGGTGGGCGAAAGCATGGTTAGGTGGTTCAAAAGTGGCATTCGAAAGTCCATAATGTAACACTAATGATTATTTTTGTAATTTTAATAATTATCAAACCATAAATCCTATTAATATCCCATGTGTTTTAAATGTAATTATTAATAAGCCAACCTACGAATATCTCTAAATATGTGATTGATAAAAAAATCCATGCAAAAGACTAATTTTTTTAATGTGAAATGGACTTTTAAGGATAAAAATTTACAATAATCATATTATTATTATATATATATATATATCATGACAGTTTCAATGCATTTCATTAATAAATTCTTCATTTGACGATTTTTTTTAATTTTTTTTCTTGCACTACTTTGACATTTTTTTGAGTCCAAATTTTTCATTTTTTTTGTGTGAAAGACAAAGGGTTGTCATTTCAAAAGTCCATTACAAGTCCATAATCTTCTTAAAATTCATCCAAAACATTTATCATGCTTTTTATTAAATTTTATGACAAGATGAATAATTAGAATAATTATAATGCTAATTTTGAATATAGTTTTAAATTTTATGTTTATATGTAATCCAAAAAAATACAAATGTAATAGTCCAAATAGTCCACCTATTCATGTTTTCACCTAGGCTTAGGTGGCCTAACCTAGATTAGTTACATACTTAGTAGGCCTAAGTAGCCTAGGTTAGGCTATGTAACTACTTAGTAGACCTAAGTGGCCTAGGTAATTAAACTACCCACCTTCTAAGCTTAGGTGGCCTAAACTAAGCTACATACCTAGTAGGCCTAAGTTAGGCTACCTACCTAATAAACTTAGGTGGTTTATGTTACCTAGTTATCAAAATAGACCTTGATCGCCTAGGTTAGGTTACCTACCTAATAGGCCTAGGCTACTTACCTAGCTAGTAAGATGGGCTACCTATTTACTAAGCTTAAGTGACCTATGTTATTTACCTAGTAAGCCTAGGATATGCACCTATAATAGGCCAATGCTAATAGGCTACCTACATAATTAATAGGTTTACTAAGTAAACCTAGATCACCTAGGATACTTACCTAGAAGGCTTACAATACCTAGTAGGTTACTTAGTAGTTTTAGGTTATGTCCTAGGTAGCCTACTAGGTAGGTATAGGCTAGGCTACTAGTTAAGTTATTATTTAACAAATAACCTACTAATCTATTAATTATGTTAGGTTAGATATGTAGTCTAGGCCTAGCATAACCTATTAGTTATGTTAGGTTAAGTAAGTAGTTTAAGTTTAACAAGTAAGTTAAGTCATCAAATGAATATGGTTCATTTGATTAAGTGTCAAATCATAATGGTCAATTTGACTAAAGGTCAAATTAGGATGGTCAATTTTACTAAACCTTATCCATTCAATATGGCCAATTTGACTAAACCATGCCCATTTTCATGGACATTTGTCCATTTTGACTATATCTTCGGTTTGACACGTGGTCAAAAGGTCATTTTAGTCAAATGCAACATGTCTTTTCATGCCCTAAACCTTTAATCAAAATGGACATACCCTTTGGTCATAGATGAAATGCAACTTGTAGATGAAATGATTCCAAAATGCATTTGAACTTTCGAAGCAATTACAAGTCACTTTAAACAAGTTCAATTCATGATCATAGTACGTGATTACATTTGACAAAACAAGATCAACATTGTTAAAATTCACAACAAGTTCACAACAAGTTTCAATTCATATCACAAAGTTTCACACCACAATTGTAAAATATCATCATTCTAAAATGTCAATGCATTATGCATGGCTTATTACTCAAATGTTATTTTAAAGTCACACCTTTCGATCTATTCGTAAAATTTCAAAGTCCTATAATTTAATTTCATTGTCATTGTCAATTGTGGGTTTTATAGTAGCCCTATGTCTCTAACTTGAATTAGTTTGATGCACATAGCTAGAAGAATTCTCCACATTTAACTGAACCATCAAAGTTTCAATATCAAGGTCTTTCCCATCCAAGATCATGTTATATAGAATATAACAACAAATAACTACATAGGTATAAACAAAACATGTAGATTAGTTTGAACGAACAATTTTTGGAAGCTTTTATTCATAATACCAAAGGAATTTTCCACAACACTTTCGCCTTAAGGATAAATGTTTGTTATATAGTGCCTTAAGGAAACTATGTTGAACATTGCGAAATTGTTTGTTTGGAATCATCAACCAAGGAAGCAAATAAATAAGGTTTGATTTCTTCTTCACCTCTATTGAAATGAAACATGTATCCATTCACCGCCTTCTGATATAAGTTTAAAAGGTGTAATATGTGAATATTGTTTATTAAACCAAATAATCCCACAAAGGCATCCCAAATTTTCTTATGATAATCAACCGCAACTTGGAACTACATGTTGTAAGCTTTGGATTTGAAAGAAAAATAGTCCCCAACAAAATCAACTTGAGGTTTTTGGATATGAAACTACATTACACCATTAGAATTGAAGATCTAAAAGGCATATATCATAAAATTCCTTGAACCCTTTCATCACTTCTACCAAGTTTTCCCCTTCTAGCCACCAAATCTAACTTCTGAAATGCATGTGAACTCCCATAAAACCAAATGCAATGTTGATTTACCAATGGCGAACAACTTAGAGTAATGAAGGTACTATACACCATGAGCAAGCTTGTACAAATAACACGTAACACAACTTCCACATGTACAACACATTTATATCTTGTGTCTTTACACATCAAATGTTTAGCTTGATAGTCAAGTGAAAATCAAAATCTTCTTTATTTTTAAGTGTTCAATCCACTTCGAATTATTGTATCAAATCATTTAAAAATGTGTATGCCAAGTTGTAGACCTAGTTTTCACCCAATTGCCAAGGTCTTTGTTGAACAATAAGTCATAACAACATGACAAACATGCTCTAATGTAAAACCACATAGTTCATCATGTTGTAAAAGCAGGATTTTGTTTCTAGAGAACATAATGGAAATAGGCACCTTGAGGACGTTGAGTCGTTCTCATGGTAAAAAAAAAACACTTATGCACCTACAAAACAACTTGAAACAAAACACCTTGACAATGTTACCTTTAAAGGCTACATGCTACAAAAACTTCCTATAGGAATTACGCACAAAAATTAGAAGATGTAAAAAATAAAATTAAACAAGAATTATAGTATGACAATGTAATTATGAAGTTGTGGAGCAACGATCAAATAAAACAAATTGAAGTTGCATAGATCTATGGAGCAAATAGCAACATTAAAGGCAAATCTATGGAGTTGTGAGTAAGCAAGAAGACAATAAAAACTACACAAATATGTGGAGAAAACAACAAAAATGAAAGCAAAATTGTGAGTAAGTGAAAAAAATGGAGTTGTGCATATTTTTAAAGTTACAAATAAGCCAAAAGGTGGGGCTATGAGCAAGCAAGAAGATGATGGAGCTACAAGGATCTATGGAGCGAAGAGTAAGAATGAAGGCAAAGTTGTGGGTAAGCAAAAAAAAAAAGACATGTGCATATTTATAAAATACAAATAACATTAGAATTTTTTTTGGTCTTATGCAACCACAACTTAAACGATTAGTGGTCCTAAACAACTCAAGAAACAACTATAAACCATATTTACACTACTAGAATTCTAGGTTTTTCAAATTGGATTTTCAAACCAAAAAGTACCCCAAAGTGATAGGGGGTCAAAAAACCACATTGGTTTTCTACGACAAGTCAATTCTAACAAGTCTAGTACGACTAGGATGGTTTTTTTACCAACCTTAAGGTGGTCCTTTTGACCAACCCCAAGGGAGTCCATTTGATTCATTTTCTTTTACTAATGATAAAATGCGGCATGTTGTAAGGTCATTTCACATGTCATCATTTGATTGGTCAAATCATAAGTCAATGGGTTAATAAATAAATAAAAAATAAGTAAGTAGGTGATAACATAACCTACCTTAGGCTAGTCTAATTTAGCCTAGCCTAACTTAACCTAACCTAACCTATTTAATCTACCTAGTCACGCTAGCCTCTAGACATACACATAGGTTGCAAGTGTTAGAAATTGAGCCTCTCGCCTTCATCATAACAAACCAAGTCCTTACCAATAGACTACACCATTAAAAGATGTCAAATTTTGTCAAGTTTGTTTATTTCACATGTTACAAAATTGTGGAAAAGTAGTTGGTTAAATCTAATGGCTAAATTCAATGGCTAAACTTAATGGTTAAACTTATTTAATGTTTAAATTTAATGGCTAAATTTAATGGCTAAACATATTTAAAAACTAAATTCAATGCCTAAACTTAATAGCTACACCTATTTAATGACAAAATTCAATGGTTAAATTTAATGGCTAAACATATTTAATGATTAAATCTAATGGATAAACTTATTTAGTAGCCAAATCCAATCTCTAAACTTAATGTTTGAACCTATTTAAAAATTAGATCCAATGGTTAAATTTAATGGCTAAACATATTTAATGATTAAATCCAATGGCTAAAATTAATGGCTAAACATATTTCACAATTAAATTCAATGGCTAAACATATTTGATAATTAAATCCAATGGCTAAATTTAATGGCTAAACATATTTAATGACTAAATACAATGACTAAACCTATTTAATGACAAATTTGATTCACCACATTTAATGGCTAAACTTATTTAATGATTCAATTCAGTGGCTACATTTAATGGCAAAATTGTTTTATAATTCATTTTAATAGTTAAATTTAATGGAAAAATTTAGTGGCTAAATTCAGTACCAAATTTTATTTAATGATTAATTCTAATGTTTAAAGTTAATGGTTAAACATATATAATGATTAAATGATCTATTAATGAATATATACTAAATGGTTAAAATTATTTTGTTAAGGTCACCCGGTAAATAATCACGTTTGTAAATGAAACAAAAATTTAATAAATTCTTGTCGAAGGGGGGTGATCTTTAAAACAACCAAAATTCAATTATTAGTAAATCAAATAGATTTCTGAAATACTGAAGTTTTCAATAGGGGAATCGCACTACCATATTTAAAGTGGGGGCAGACATTTGCAACCACCTTAGATATCAAAACACAAACCTAAAACTCATGTGATAGCAATAAAATAACCATGGAAAACACACAAATTGAATGAACATACTTGAAAAACATAAAACCCTATGGAAAAGTTTGGCAAAAAACATTAATCACTTCAAAAAGAAGGTACAAGGTTTGAGCTTTCTCCATAAGTAGGTTTGGAAAAACTTTGTATAATTTTCTTCTTATGAGAGAGAAAAAAAAACTATAAATCCCCTTATATATATGCCTTCCAAACCTTATCCCCAAAAAAATCCTAACTAGTAGTCTAATTGATCATTGTTGGATTTTTTATTTTAAAAATAAACATCCTAAACCCGGTTTCAATCCGGCTTCAATTCCATAAATTTGGTCTTTGTTACACCAATCTAGTTTCGGTTACCCAAATCCGATTTTAATTACACCAATCTAGTTTTAATTACCCAAATCCGGTTTTAGTTACATAAAATCGGTTTCGGTTACAAAAATATTTCTCACTTCAACATTATCCTCCCTTCAAAGTGAAATTACATCTTCGAAATCACAAAATAACAAAATGTTCTAACATCCTAACATTATTAATTACAACTATTCCAGTCTTATCGAAACTAACTTTAAATTCAGTTACCTATTCTATTGGGTCACGGGGAGGTTCAATAACCAGTTTGACTACTTTGCTAGGCACACCTTTCGATTGCGACCTTGGGGGTGAATCCTGGACCCTCTCCATCGAAACCTCGTGGATTTTTGTAGATTTTTCCTTTGCATTAAAATTGATTTGACTTTTTGATAGAGGTCGACTACCCGATGCTTCCTTGGCTCCTATTTGAACTTCACTTATAGCTTCTCGTGAGTCAACCACCATTTTTTTTTGACCTCCCAAGCTTCACTTGCTTGTGTGGTAGGAGTGGATATGACTGGAAATGCCATAGTGGCTGGTTGAAGGTCTAATATTAACAAATGTGGCATTGATCTCTGTTAGTGTTATATCCAAAGGATATAAAGCTCTTCATCTTTTCAGTGGCTTGCAAAAGTTTCCTTTAAGATATGTGCCACCTGGCCTTGTTCTTTTGACCTCAACTTTGGTACATTAGCAATTCCGCTTTTGCAAAATGTGTTCCATTTGCAATGTTTTGAATTCTGCCATCTAGTGGTTTTAAAAGTCCACCTTTTTAGCCTTTTGGGTCAACACCCGCATTTCTTCTATGACGGTTTTAAGGTCAGCATTGGTTAAAGTAGGGTCGATTCATAATTCCTCCACTTCCTTTTGTAACTCCTCCTTTTTTTTAGTTACTTCCCTAAGTTGCTATTCCAACCCTTAAATCTATTTATATAGCCCAAGGTAGGCCTTTTTGGTGTGGGCTAGCTAGCCCCTAGTGGACTCCATGCCCTTTTCTGCCTTGTCCAACTCTTCCTCTAAACTTTTTCGCTCTTATAACTCCTTTTAAGATTGAACCTCTAGTCGGTTTTGATCCTTTTGTAATGCATCAAAAGCAATGCCCACTCCTTGTAGCCGTTTTTCTAGCCCTGGAATAACTTCTCGATAGTCCTTGTTTAGGGCTTCCAATGTGTTCAATTGTAGATGCGTTGCATCAGCCTCATGAAGTTATTGTTCTAGATCATGGATGGTTTTAGAATCCCTCTCATTGCTTAGATGTATCTTAAGCCAATTAGTTGAGGTTTCTAAATTTTTCTTCTCATCAAAAATATTTCGATTACTTTCTAGCAACAAATAATGTTGTTGTTTTAGCTGATTTAAAGATCATGATCGTGAACTTCATAGGTAAAATAGTAAACCCGGTAGCAATCACCACCCCATCCAACCCTAAGTCCATTTTAAAACAACAACAAACACTTGTTACAAAATCATTAGTGGTGGAGCCAACCTTGAATATTGGAGGTGGATTGGTCTTATCTATCTTACCACGAATTTCAGTGTAAATGATGGGGGTGAAAACAGATAGACACATTCCAAGGGGAAAGGAAATGGCATTGTTAAAGATGGCTTAGGTACATTTAAGCAATGTCAAACAACACAAGGGAAGAAAAAAGGTTTGGTGACCCTAAACCCTAAGGTGTCAACTGATGTTGCAAAACTATGGAATGAATTAACAAATGGGTCAAGGAGTTTTAATTCACTTACAAAAGCCAATGTAACCTTTATTGTGAAAAATACAAGGCATAATAAAAAATCACCAACAAAGGGCTCTGGACTTATGGGACAATCCACTCCATGTAATGCAAGTCAAGTGAATAAAATTTTGAAGTTGAAATCCCCTTCATTGATATTTTTAAATGTTTTTGGTTATCCATGGTGCTATGTTGAATTATTCAACATACTTGCTGTGTTGGTAGGGGTGTTAAAAGTCTAGAATACCACCTACAATTGGAAAGGAGTTACGAAGAAAAATATTGCCCCCTAGAGGAAATAGCGCATAACATGATACTCTTAAATCACATTTGGTAAGCATGTCAATTTTTTTCCAAAAATTTAATCAAATTTTCATTTCATTATAAGTTACAATCATTAAGTAATAACATTTTCATTATATGGAAAGGAATAGACCTAGAGAAGGATGAATTTTTTGTTGATATAAATTAGATTTACCATTTTGTGGTTCAACATGTTTATATTGCTTAAATCCTCAAACAAATGATCACAAATTTCTTGACCTCATAAGCATTTATTATGGTTTATTAAGATGTTAATTGATTCCTAAATTTTCATTTTGAAAGTGCTCCACTAAACTTGACTTTCACCTACTTTGAAAATGCATCATAATGTTTTTTTTGTAAATAAATATAGATTCTAATATTTTATGCAACATTTGTATTTTTTTTGTACTTGTAGTTTCATATGCAACAAGTTGTTGTCTTATTGAATTTGAAGAATGCATGGTAGAAAGTTGTAATTGGGTCAATTAATAGCCTATGGGGTAGAGACAAGTTCCATTGTATACCAATAGAAGAATTATGGTTTTGAGTAGATATACAAGAGGTTTACATTTCTAATCATCCTTTTATGCACCACAATGAAATGGTTGACCAAATGACATTGGGAGATGTTGTTGGAACCTTTGCATTATGGCATTAGAAGTATTTGAAAGCACAATAATTGGGATGCAATAATATGTGGTGGACAAAACTTAAAAGTGATTTGTGTACATATGACTAAGTTCAAAATGTCAATTTTTGGTAATGTGTTATTGGATTCAAGTTTAGTTAGGGAAAGGTGCACACACTAGCATTGATTGTTTTGATTCTTGTTTTGATTATATTGAATTTAAAATGTGCAATTTGGTGTATGCATTGTTGTGTAATTGTGTTTTACCCATGAAGTACTTGTAGCTAATAACATTTACAAGCAATTATATATTTCCAAATGTAGTCTATTATAAAACACATGGAAGTTGTATAAATAATAAAATTAACACTGCAACTACATTTACAACTAAATCCTAGAACCTAAGTGGCCATTAATGTAGTCATATATTCAACTAAGATCACATTGTATTATAATTGTATCAACGACTATGATTATATGCCACATCATCAACTTAGTCACATGAACGACTATGCCACATCATCGATTTAATTATATGAATGATTGTCACAACACTGGACTAGTGATATGAATAACTACAATAACAACCACACAATTGTTGAAATGGTAATTTTGTAATCATAAATGTAACTCTACAATTTAGCCACTTCAAATGCTAACTCAAAATGTTAATTGCCACATCATTAGCACACCCATCCACCTAGATAATACAGTCACCTTTTGATCTACCAATTAAATTCAATGTTTAAACATAACTTGTTTTCAACAACTTAGTCATATTGGACAACATGTCATGCCCATAACAATAAGTTGTCCGTTTCAACTCGTTTGACATGACATTGTTGGCCTTAGTCACTTTTATCTTAAACAACTAAATATTTAGTTGTAAAATTTTTTTCCCCCCAAAATTCTATTAGTGTAAGCAAAAGGGTGGGGCTATGAATAACCAAAAAGATGATGGAGCTACCCAAATTTATGGACATGTGAACAAGCAAGAAGGTGAAACTACATAGTTGTGAATTAACGAATTGTGCAAATGTAAGAATGAAGGCGAAATTGCAAGCAAGAAATAACATAGGATAATGATAAAAAAAGATGTTGTGGAACACAAAAGTTAATAATGTTGCTTTTGAACATTGATAATGAAAAGCAATGATAACATTGCATGTACAAATGTTGATGGAAGGTTTTAGATTAGAGGTACAATGATAATGGTAGGTTGTCATTGTCATTTTTTGTCGTAACCCTAAAAACCCTAATTATCGGTGTTAACTTATCACTAACTTTAACTTTTTAATTAACTTGCCCCTATGTTTGAAAAAACCCTAAAAGGAAAAAAACAATTGAAATGGATTTGAGCCATTATCATTTTTTCCCGTGATTTTCAAATTTGGCACCCAAGATTATGATTAGGGAGTAAACGTGAAACAAATGAAAATTAATAAGACTATTGAAATATCTAAGACAATGAAAAGACTTGTAGTTGTTATCAATGAAAATATAATTAAGAACTTGTAAACTTCAATACAACCAATGAAGGAAGGGAAGCAAATGAGGAATACATATAAATATTCAACAAACATGATAGAAAATAAGTTTTTTAAAGGACCCAATAATTTGTCACTACCATTATGTAATAGGGTGTAGGTATTCCAAGTATGTTAAACCTCCTATTGTAATGAACAAATGCATCAATAGTTCAAAATGATAGAATGATAATTGATAATGTAGTACCTTTAAAATAGTTTTTGATATACACATAAATTAATTAATTAAAAAAATTGTAAGTAAAAAATGATATTTATTATTAACTTTTTCATTGAGTTTATGATAAGCTAAATATAAAATTTCAACAAAATTAGTATAATAAAAGTAGGTTACAAGTACATTTGAAATTGATTGGTCAATATGGTGTTCAAATTTATTTCTACATTGATATACTATGATTATGTTATGCACAATTTAACAATATATAAATATCTTCTAAACCTTCATTAACTTGAGATTTTTTTAGATATATATTTTTCATTTACTCTTAACCCATTTCGTAAAATTGAAAATTTCCTTGTGAGTATATGTATTTTTTAAAAAAAACTTAAATTTAATTGAAAATATGGATTCTAAATATTTATAATATTAAAGTGAAAGATCATCCTCATCTTAATTATCAAATTTTATTTTTATTTATTTTTCCTTTCAATACATCAAAAAAAAAAATGGTTAATTGTATGTTTTTGTGATAACTTCGGTCCCTTGGTTTTTTGCACCTAGGTGTTAATCCCTTTTGGGGGGTCTATTAGGGTGATCCTTTGCTTTTGCATTTGGGTGTTTGCTTGTTGTTTAGGTTGGTGAACGTTTTTTTATGCCTTTTGTAGTTTCCCCCAGAGGGTTGTTCGCACCAAGGTTTAAGTTGGGCCTTGGAGCCTTTTGGGCCACCCTTTGTTAGAAGGTGTAACGCTTAACCTTGATGCACTAATGATAACCGTACAACAAAATTCGACCAGACCCCATTCTATGGTTCCTTACGATCTGTTTCCACTACAAGTTAGAGGACTGCCCGTACAATAATCTGTTAACCTTCGCTAATCCAAATGCGCTCTAGTAAGGCCTACATTAAATACCTACAACAACTCCCGTTAAAGCAATGGTAGTTGTTCCTACTCCAATGTTAACCTATCACTTTAATAAGTGAGGGGTGTAAACATTGTGAAATGTTAAACAAGGTATACGGCTTTTGTTCAACTTACTTGTACTAATTATTTACTTCTCATTTTTTTTGTGCGAAACACAAAAATGTAAGATTAATATTTGTTTCCGTCAGGAGGGGGGGGGGGGTTTAAAAGACTTGTTTTACACCCGAGGCGGGGACATGGAGCTTAGGGCTATTTAAAAATAACCTTTTAACCAAAAATTGTTGCGATCTGGTTTATGGAAAATAAGAAAAAAAATTATTATATCCAATATATAATATTTTTATAAAAAGAAGATCTCTACGTTTTTGTGGATTCTATAGTGGAGTACCCCAAAATGTAGTAAGCTACTATATCTTTTGGCTGCCTCTTATTACCTTTCAATTTACCGGAAGAATAGTTACAAATGTGTTATTTCTTTTTGGACCCTTTTGAAATTTTCATTGGATTTTGGGGGTGTTACAAAATAATTATTTTAATATAAAAAATTGGACAGTCCATAATGAAATTCCCTCTGAAAGTTGAATGACGTTGGAAGAGAACATTGATTGTTTATTTTACCATTATGTTACATTTTACTATTTTGGAAATAATTAAATTATTTTCAAAAAATTCTGATTTTTTTTAGAATTAGTTTTTTGGTGGTGTGGTGTGCCTAAGTAACCCAAAATTATTTGGCATTTTTTCCACCTCAATTATAGGTTTCAAGCAAATTTTATCCTTATTGTCAAATTGAAAAATGAAGTATATATATTATTTGTTAAAAAGATGGTAAAATGGTAAAGGTATTATAGTAGTAATCGTTTCCAAACCTTTTTTATAATGGAAAAAGGGTTTACCCCAACAACCTTGTAAATTGCTTGCCATTTGCACCATTATGGCCCCCACACACAAACATTCAATGATATTTTTATTACAACTCCACACTCAAGTAAACATCTTCAATTAAAAGGGTTACCAATTGCCCAATAACATCATCATCATCATCATCATCATTAATAACTTCTATTATCCATATTATCAACGATGCATTATATTGTGCTATAATCTAATTAAAAATATGTCTGAAACACATTATGAAATCACATAAAAGATACCCAAAAGTAATTTGGATACAACATATTCACATCGGGTGTGGAGGTAATCATTTAGGTTTCCCCAACGATTTGCTTTCTACTTTGGCTACCTATTCCATTACATACTCAAAAGAACATCAAAACAAACTAAAAAGACAACATTTTATTTAACATTTTATCTTTAACAATAAAAATCCAACCCTTTTAATGGGTTGAAACAACCTCCATTACCTCTTACAAAAGTGATAGTTTATTCACCTACCTCTTGCAAAAAAACATTTCCAAATCAACTTACATCCTATTTAAATGGTTACACTCTAGCCACCAATCCACCTTCTAGAAACTTAGCTAAACATGTAACAAAATAATAGAGGCACATAAATTGTTGAAATCCATAACATTAATTGTTGAAAGATAATAAAAGAAAAATAAGTGAATGTAACATTGAACAATCCCAAAGATTAAACACATTTCAAAGATAAATTCCAAAACCAAGAAAAAAATGGAAAGTTTAATGTCAACAAAATTAGGGAAATGAGTTTTTCAAAAAGTTTTATCAACCTATGGCATGCACCTTCTTTACATGTGTCACAAATTTGAAAACTCAACCTCTAAACCTCTAGGTCATCTTTTTTTACCACCTTCATCCTTGGAAGAAGTTTACTTAATTTGGCTTTACCAAATGATTTTTTTAAAAAAACATGAAACTTAATAATGATCAATTCTTAAAAGTGTTAACATCCAATTTGAAGGTTCTAAAAATAACCATTAGAACATTCTAATGTTGAGCATAGTTGGCAAATGTGTATATGCGCTTCAATGCTCATTGAATGTATTTATATAAGATTGCATTACACCTTTACAAACATAAAAATGATGTTTTAAAATCTCATGTTTTAGAAAATTTCACATATTTGATGATAGAGAATCAAAGAATAAAGGCACAATATAAATTACATCAAAATTGGTATGTGAATATCATTGTATTTTGCATTTAACTTATTTTCTTGCATTCTAATTTACATAGCATAGCTGAATTTTGTTTTAAAAAATTGTGAATTTGATCCCATCTCACAACTAATTTAAAACATTCATTTGACATGGTTATAAACTTCACTTTTTGGTCAAGTAGTAACAGACAACAATTATAACTAAATTGTCATGACCTTAACATGAATGCGCAACTAACTCTTGATATTAACACAAAAATGTTTTTTTTTGGGGAATGAAAGGAAAAAAAATTTAAGCTATCAAGTTGGAATTGGGCCAAATAAAAGATGAAGACCTAGGTGAATGCAAGTGAATGCAAACACAGTCCCACATGAAATGAATATGTGTGAGAATCAAGGGGAGTCATTTTTAGGATTTTCAAGTTGAACTCCCACTTTCATGAAAAATGGAAGATTAAATTGTTATTTTGATCACTTAAATTGGCTTTCTTAAAAGTTTGATTCAAATTAATTTTTTTCCTTGTCTACACTAATGTTGTGTGGGTACCCAAATCAGCAAATACGAGCCAACCCCAATTTCTAAAATTGGGTAGGAATGAAAACTTGATTCAAGGCCTAGTTTTAAAATTAAGGTGGAATTGACCCCTAGTTCCACTTGGGGTTTTTTTTACAAACAAACCTAAGGTGTAGTTCTTAAGTGGGGTCAAAACCAAAATTGGATTGAAATTTTGAAAAAAAAATAGTTATGATTCCAAGTGGGTTGGGGCTTTAGGCAAAGAGTGGGTAGCAAAGGGTCATGTTCATCCTTCTCTTGTTTCTAGTTTTGGATTTTGCACTTCTTAAAGGGCTCCTCCCAAGTTCGACATTTTTGTTTTTGCAACAAGCCATTTTGATTGGCCCTTCGTCGAACAAAGATTATGCCATAATAAACTTTGAAGGTTCCCAAAATAGAAGCTTTTGTTGGAAAATGGAGCATTGTCTCATTGGTCCACATTTTATATATGAGAAGGGGGAATATTTTGAGCAAAACATATGGGATAAAAATGTGGTGTTATTCATGACATCATGGAGGAAGATATTGGGAAAAATAAAAAACCAAATTTAATCCAAATGACCCCAAGGCGAACTCATACTTGGGTGGTACCATTAAGAATCACTTCAAGGAATGGCTAAGGGACATAAAACAACCAAATCATTTTCCTGGGCCTTTTACTATAAATGTTTTCACAATTGTAATTTTTTTTTTTTCATGTTTATCAATTTCACGCATTAATATATGGCTTAAAGTTTATTTAGGAATAAAAAGAATTGAAAATTGTTAAAGTTTTTGTATTCTTATTTTAAATGGCCCCTTTAAAAATTGATAGCTTTAATTTTGGAAATTCATTACTATACTTATTCAATTAATTTCTTGATAATAACCTAAAATAAAATGACCTCCAAATTACCTTAGGAAAAAAATTCCCAAGAAATTTTTCAAATCATGTTTCAAATTTGTGTTCATAATTAAAAAGTTCAAGAAAAAAAATTAGCGTCACAATTTTGAAATTGAAACTTTTTCCAAATACAATGATTAGGAATATCAAAATACACAATATTCTTGATATTATTGAAATTTCAAAAACTATGGAACGTAACAAATGTATTCATAAAAAATTGTTTATAAAAATATTTATTTAAGTGTTTCTTATGATTTTTCAAAGTTCAATGCATCTAAGAAAATCAAGGTGTGATATTCCTAATGGTACCACCCAAGGCTTGCCCCCTCATCCTCCCCAAAAGAAATTACCCTAGGCCTCTTGGGTCTATGTTTCATCACTTCATTAGCTAAACATAATTTTTATTCATACATTTGTTTTTTTCCATTTTCAGCCTAAACTAATGGAAGGAAAAGGGAGTATGGGTGTATATTGGGAGTGTTTTGAAAGGCGTTTGGCATGCAAAATTGAAGCAAAAATCAAAGTTTGAAAGCATAAATATGACAAAATTTGGGGATGAATTGGAGGTTGGGGGGGTGGGGGGGTTTTGGGGTTTGAAATTAAGCTAAAGTGGGGGGTTGTTTGAAGCAAATGGGGAGTGAATTAGGTGGTTTTGGAGGTGGGTGGTTTTGGGGGCATATTTTGGACCTATTAAATATTACATTTTTTAAAAATTCGGGAAATTTTCATTATATTTTAGGATTGAATTCAATGGTGAGAAGAGGCCATATTTCAAAGTGATAGATATAACTACATGAAACCCTAAACATGAAATCACATGGCAATGAACAAAATGGTTTTTAATCTTCAAAAAACTTATTAATGTAGTTTAACATTTAAAAGCAGGTTACTTTGTATTAATTTGACATTGTCAAACCTTTGTTATATATATATATAAGTTCATGTTTTTTTCATTGTAAATGTTAGTGTTTTGGATCTTGGAACCTTATTTGAAACCAAAGGTTATGGAACCTAAAACAAAAATTGTCTTGATTTGACAGTAAATAAAAATTTGGAACTTGACTCCCCCCCTAAATTAATAAACGAGAATTACAACTTCGTCCCATTGTTTAAACAAAAAAATTAGAATCATACTAAAAATTATTCCTTGAAAATTTTGGGAGTCAAAAACTAGAGGTTCCTCCTAGAACCTAGGAATTACCCAACATTAGTCTACACCATCATTATACTATTTATATTTTTCACTAAATCAAGTGATTTAAAAAAAATCAAAATTTTCATATCTTGTGAAGTGATACTTAATTTCA
>Ga0116228_10000790_pt1 | contig 24869 bp, 24 predicted proteins | sample S1TSphfallax_2_FD_89694 | JGI IMG/M metagenome (GOLD analysis project Ga0116228, IMG submission 89694) | Host-associated microbial communities from peat moss isolated from Minnesota, USA - S1T2_Fc - Sphagnum fallax MG | ecosystem: Host-associated > Plants > Peat moss > Unclassified | place...
ATCCTACTTGCTGAGAGCTTTCCAACAATACCAAATGTGCACTCAAATTCCCCTAAAAGTTTTAGTTTTTTTTATATTTAAACTAATTTTCAATGAAAGAAATGTTCAATTTTTAATAACTTGTTCATTATATGTTGAGACATTATGAAATCAACTCAGTGCACCCCGACTCACCAAGGGCTTTCCAATGGTACCAAGCATGCAAGAAGAGGTGTCTTGTCTTGGAAGATCTCTGTGAGACAAATAAACAGGAAAAAAACAAACAAACAAATTTCTTTTCATAGATAAATTTAGAGGAGGTTCATGTGCATCCCTTATATCCTACACCTCTTATTTGGGCCTCTATTTGTAACTTTCACATCCAAAACAAATACTAATTGCTTCCCTAGCTTCATCCATAAAGACAAAAACTTGAACAATCTAAGGTGAGAGATTATTCAAATGTTACCACCACACCTGATCATTATGATCAACCAATTGCAAGCAATACTTTTTAATAGAACAACCAAGCCTGGTGCATACCATTATATCTTGTGTAAATACTCAAATTCAAACCCATTTGTAAACCATTTGTTTTTATTAAGCCTTGTGGATACCACTAGGTCTTACAAAAATCATAAGTCCAAACCAATGTCATGTGAATATTGACACATGTTGGGTCTTGACACTTATTAGGTTAATCAAGCTATATTATATGTCCAATATTATGGTGGAAGAGACAAAAGTATTAGGACCAGGGTATGTCATTGAATTCAAATATATATATATATATATATGAATTTGGCATCAATTTTTTTCTCAAGATGGCTATGAATGTGGCTAGGAAGGAGAGTGGTAATTCTTTGCAAGTTTGAGATGTGATCAATCATTTGAATGTATGTTTCCCATGATTATGTTCCTAAAACCAATTTAATTTCAATTTGCACTAACTTTCATCTTTTTTGCTTTGGGTGCAAATTGATTTCACCTTGTATTTATTCATTAGCTTCAAAACATATCCAAATTTGAACATGCACAAATTATTATTTATTCTTTAAAATAATTGATGAAAAAAAAATGTATTAAAATGATTGCCATGTCACTAAAATGCAATCATTACACATCTTTCTTGAAATAATCATATTTGCCCAGTCATCTTCATGGGCATGAAGGTCTATTTCAAAGTTGAAAAACTCCCCAACACCTTTGAATGTCTTTGTTTGTAAAATAACGACACTATATTGTGAACTTGTCAATGTGAGCCTATGAACATGAACAATAAAAAATATTTTTAGTATATTTTATCCATGTCATTGGAATATTAAAGTATGTCATCGTGTCATCCATGTACATGTGGTTTATTCAAACTATTAAATGGCATGTCACAAATAAGTGAAGTTGTAATATGAACCACTTGATGTTCAAATTTGCGACATTTTACAATCTCAACCATTTGGTGTCGATTCTTTCTATTACAATTCAAGCCATTAGGTGCTTGAATTTGTAACATTTTACAATCTTAGTCGTTTGATATTGATTCTTTCTCTTGCAATTTGAACCATCCAATGCTTGAATCTATGACATCCTACACTCTCAATCATTCCATACCAATTTTTTATGTTGCAATTTGAATTGTCAAATACTTGTTGCATCTATATTTTGATTTTTTCCCTTTGTGATCCAATAAATTAGAATTGAGTTTTGTCATTCATTTCAGTTTTTTTGAGATTCCATTTCTTGTATCTACATTTAATTCTTCCTTTGCAATTTGTTCTCTCTTACTCATTTATTTACTTAAATTCCAAGTTCATTTTTTGTAATTCATTTCTTTAAGTTCATTTTTAGATTTTAGCAAAATGGAGTTCTTGTCATCTCTCCCAAACTTCATTGTTCATGACCACATGTCCCCTAGGTTATTTGCAAATTTAATGGAATGAGATAGATGGTGGAATACAACTGCACAATTGTACAAATTTCATTGCTTCAACAAAGAAACTCAAGATGGAAGAAGGTGATTAATGATTACACTCATTAAAGCACGTGGAAGCTTGCACTACATGAGCTCGCAATGAAGGAAGTCAAAATTAAAAAGGTTCCAAATTTGCAATTTGTGGTTTTCAATCACTTCCACAACTTATTGTTTTTCAATTTACACAAAAGACTCACCTTGACCATGCTCAAGCAATTCGAAAAATCAAGCCTTGGGTCTTTGAGCTTAAAGGATCTCTGAATTTTGTGCAATGTTTTTAATTGTTATGCTAATGAATTGACAACAAAATATGGGTTAAATGGTTTCTCCCAAAGATAGAAGACCTTCATTCCACCTTTGGAAAAGACTTATGATTAGTTTTTCCATTGGAACTCTCATCATAGATGTTCGAACAAGAAACTTGAATAAATTTGTTTTTCAATCTCAAACTAGTTTGTTGTTTTTAATGGCTTTTTTTCTTCTCGTGTTTCATATATAGAAAAACACATTTTAATATCCTCCTTGTTTTAAAATTCATATCCTATACTTCATAATTGTAGCCTATGTTGAATTTCCTTCATCTCATAATCCAAGCCTTTGATTGAATTCCAAAACACTTGCATTTTTAATTCATCCCACTCATTACAAAACATTTAGTTGACATTATATTCAAAAGATTATAATTATTTGTACTCAATAATGTCATGTGGCTAATGTTAGAAAAGGATGTGAAAATTTGACAAGTTGAAATATATGGATATACTTCTAGAATTTAACATTGTCATTATCAACATCAAATGTAATTACCTTGGTCAATATCAAATCAAGTGGGTTTGTGGTCATTATAAGATACATTAATTCATTGTGAACTTCATATTTCAATAGAAATGTTAGATTGTTGCAAGTCTTAGAATTACAAACATGCACCACTTTAATGGGAACCAATAATGACATGAAATTTCATGAGTATTTAATCGAGTAGTGCATGTTATACCATATTTTACATTCATCACCATTCTAGATTATATGTTGTGAGGTTTCACAATGAGTTTTTCACTATTAATTTATTTGTTTCATCTTGTATTGGATAGACAAACATGTTTGAAATAAATCAAAATAATTCTTGTCAAGTTCCTAGGAATTTAGACATGTACCCTCCATTCAACCAAGAAGAATTGGTGATGGTTGATGCAAAATACAAAATGAAAGTCGGATATTGGGTAGTAAACAATTGATTGTAAAAATTATAAAATTTATGTAACTATGATTCGTATGTTTAACCCATAGTTTCTTGATAGCTTACGACAGTCTCTAGGAGACAATAACTAGCCAATGTAGTCAACAAATTAAAACTATAGAACGTGAATTTAAAGACAATCGAACTACTTGTTGGGATTTGCTTCAAAACAGAAAGGTGTGCTAGACAATGTAATCAAGAAAAAGTGGCCAAAAGACCATATTGACCTAGAGGAAGATGCATGTGAGTCATCAACATTTGTTTATTGCAAAAGGTGGTTGCATTAGTTTTGAAAATGTGTGTAGGGAGTAATGTTGATGATGAGTCATCGCAAAGGAAGGAAGGCTCTTGGAATGATGACAAAGAGGAGACACTATAAGTGATGATGGGGTTTTCAAGAGGAGTGGACGACCAACTATTAATGATGTTTCAATGCTTTCGAAAGGATCATTGATAAAACACTAAAAAATAGCAACAAGAGGAAGACAATAGATTTGGAGAAATGAATTAGGACTATGATAATAACCATCTTGTATTAGACAAATGATTAAAAACGGATGTTTTGTGCTTGAAAAAGATGTGTGTGTGCTTGTTAATTGTCGAATTCCATTTTTTGATGAATGTTTACATTGAACATAACTAGGAATGTTTTTTGTTGAACATCATCACAAATAATAAACATAGGATGGGGAAAACAAGAGTTAAAAATGATATGATTAAACATGGACCATTGTAAAACAAGTTACAAACAATTGCAAATCTTTTAGGTTTAAAATAGTTCGCTATAAATTGAGTGGTAGAAACATTTAAATGTTCTCAATACCAAATTTAAACTAGTTGATGAGAAAAATTCATATTTATTCAATATAAAACTTAAGACTATTGGGAGATCTTTATCAATATCAAAAGGGATTGAGAATAGACCCTTATTCATGGTAACTTAAAAGCAAAGTAGTTAAGCACATGCCTTTGTTTGCAAAATAATTCAAACATCATTTGGTTATTTCTTGTAAATCATGGAAAGAACATCAACATTTGTGGAGCCAAATTTGCAATGCTACAAATTAATTATAATTCTAACCATAAATCAAATTATCTTTGTCCCAATTTGGGAAACAAAAATTATAAATATTTGTTGGTAAGAAAATCCACATTGGGTACAATTAACATGTTTTGCCCACCAAACCAAAGGTGAAGTTGCATCATCTTTGATGTCCACAACACAATGTCAACATTTTTAAAAACAATTTAATTTCCAACAATTTTTTCATTTGTTTTTCCATTTGAAGTTGGAACATCAAAAAGAAAATAGGATGGGCATTGTGCAAGTGTAGGAGATTGTGCAATAATCAGATTTAGGAATTGCTTACATTTCATAGGCATGGGGAATAACATTTTTTCATTTTTATTTGTAAAAGTTTGGGCCTTTGATGGCAAAAATAATTATCCATTGCACATTTGAGCCCTTTGAACTTAAAGTTCAATATCAATGTTAACATGTTATGAACATTGGCAATTAAAAAATAATCCAAAAGAATAAAAAAGGGACAACACATTGACAAGCTTTACATCTATGTAAGTTAGTAAAAATCTTGTTGTTTGCAACCATTCCCTATGCGACTATGTGCAACTAAATGTTGCCTACAACTATGAATGGTTGCCTATGGAACTACTTAAAAAATTTGGATGGATTTTGGTCTTCCTTTCAACTAAGTTGCACCAATGACCTATTTCATCGTTCTAATAGGTTAATTTTTCATGATGTCTTTTTATTTTTTATAACATTGTATATACATTTAGTTACACATGTAACTAAGATAATCACATTATAATTGCATAAAGTACGTATGTTATCTAATAGCTACACATATATATTATTTAATAATACATACATACCTATATGTATATATGTACCTCCTAAATACCTACTTACTTACCTATTAAATATTTACCTACCTATTATGTACATACTTACTTATTAAGTACCTAAATACATATCTACATACCCATTAACTACTTAATAAGATATTTAAATAATTATTTATAAACTATATATCTAAATATGTATTTAAAATAAATAATTATTTAAAGGTTATCTAAATATGCATTTAAAATAAATATTATTTAAATAGGTATCTAGTAAAAATTTATGTTACCTAGCTAATAGGTAGGTTATTTAATAGTATGTGTTAAAGAATAGTTGCAACTAGGTATAATTATGCGATAATTACAACTAAAATTTTATCCCATATTATCTGTTTCCCTTTCAAGTTTACAAACTATATAAGTAGGTTGGTTTGGTGTAGTAAACACATTCAATTTTTTCAATTGCCATATGGGAAGAATTAATTAGATAGGCTCCACCCAAAATGTTAAACTTAAAATAAAAGATTATGTTGTAAATTTTTTAGACCTAAATTTAAGTACACCCACTTACTTACTTAGGTTAGACCATTGGCTAGGTGCCTAGGTTTAGCCTAGGTGCCACATGGTTTATTGTAAATGGCTTAGCCTAAAACTAGGTTAGGTACATTAGGCACCTAGTTAGGCTAGGTCACCTAGCTTAAGCCTAATTAGGTGTTACATGACCTATCATAAATGGTTCAACCCTACACTAACCCTAGGTGATTATAGGGCAATCTTAAATTGCCACATGGCAAAATTTAGTTGTTTTCATCGGATGGTTAAAAAAAATATATATATATATTTGTTTGGCAAAATATTTGAAAAAATCCAAATGATGCCGTGTCACATTTTTAGGCTACCATGTGAATAAAATATTGGTGTGCATTGTAGTCCCAAATGTAACTGTAAATGTAGTCACTTGAATTCATCCTTCAATACATGTATAAGATCATCATATTTGTATTCTACACCAAAAAAAAATTCATTCGTTGTTTGTGACAGATTCATTATAATAAATTTTTTATGTGGTTTTAAATACCCTAATTTATTATAGGCTCTTTTATCATAGTTTATTTTAATCCATTTACTTTATGTTATTATCAACTATAAATTATTTTGCCCTAAAATGTTTTTGGTTATTTTATGATATTCCACTTGAAATTATTTTAAGTTATTTATTTTAAAACGTTTTTGGTTATCATAAGTTATTCCACCTTAGAATATTATTGGTTATTCCATCTCGGGTAATTTTAAATTATTATAGTAAGGCTATTTCTAGTTATTTATGTTATTCCACCTTAGACTATTTGAAGATATCCTAAAATATTTTAAATGGTTTTAACCTAAATATTTTGTTCTAGGTTATTCCACCCTAGGTTATTTGAAATTAATCCACCTTGGGTTATTTGAAATTATTATATCCTAGAATAACCTAATGTTATAATTTAAAATAATATAGGGTTACATGATTTAAAATAATTAATAATAGGTTAGGGTAAAATAATTTAGAATAGTTGAAAATAACATTGGATACAATAACCTAAAATAATTTAGGTGGAATAACTTTAAATAATAATAATAATAATAATAATAAACTTTAAATAACCATAGGGTGGAATAACCTAGAACTTAAAGTAAAATAATTTATAATAGTCCAAATTAAATTAGTGTATAGTAGTTGAAAATAATATAGATTAACTTAGAATAACCTTTGATAACCTAAGTAGATTCACTTAAAAATAGCCAAGGATTAACCTATGGTAGCCTAAGAATAATTAAAATAAATAGAAATAACATAGGATACAATAACTTAGAATAGTCAAAATTGAAAATTGCCAAGGTTGGAATAAGTTATAATAATTTAGAATATCCAACAATGGAATAACTAAAAATAGCCTAAGGTACAAGATCATAAAATATTTTAAAATGACGTAAGGTATAATAGCCTATAATATTTTTAAGACTGGCTTAAAATCCTAGCCTATGGTAATTTAAGAATAACCCAAGGTAATTTACAATAGCCTAAAAAGAATTCAAAATAACTTACATTAATTTAAAAATAACTTAGGCTAATGTAAAAACTTAACCAACAATAATTTACACATTGTTTAATAAAAAAATGTGCATAATAATATGTGATGACAAATCATTTCATTTATTTAAATTGTGATATGATGGTTGAAGATTTGTTTTTTAAGCATGGAGGTGAAGCATTCAAACCTTCACATTTGCACTTTAAATTGATGAGTTACGTGATTTAAGTTACTTTAGGTTTTTAACTGTTTAACTTAACCTAGGTTGAATTCCTACATGCTTTAGTTTACTTGGTCAACTTAATAAATTAAATTATTGATGGATTTCATTAATTATTTTTAAATTAAATATTAATAATTTTGATTAGCTATTAATGAATTGACTATTAATGAATTCATTTGTTTATAACAATTGGTCCTTGTTCATTAAGGTCTTGATTGTTTTTTTCCACAATAAATTTGTTAAATTCATTCAAAATCTAATGAAATGGAACACATATTGGTGTAGTGAAAAACCAATTAACATTTTTTTGTCTATTTTAAACCACAATGCTCCACAATTGGTTATAATTTTTTTCACACAACTCATGTAATGGCCCAACTTAGCTGACCATGCATCATGTTTATAGGTGCAAATATTGTTTATGATAGCAAATGTTACATGAATAACATCAAAATATTTTAAATTTTCATGGAAAATGACAACCTTACTTCTAAACTTTGTTCTTGCCAATGATTTTATAAGTTTCATTACAAGTAAATCAATTTTATACAACACAAGCCTTGTTCCACTTTTATCAAAAACTTTTTTTTTTTTACATTATTGTTTTCTACTATAATTTGTTGAGCATCCTTCAATGAAAGCTCCTTTAGACCAAACACACACATTATAATCATTTGTGACATATTGGCAAGCCTTAAACATTGCATGTCCAAAACAATTTCTTACAAATGGAGTCTTTAATTCTAATGATTCATAATTAAACATGATAAAAAGGGCAAAGGCTAATGACTTGTTCAAATTGACTTGAACCTTTGTTTTGCACATAAGCAAGGACTATATGTGTGAGTTTGAATTGGGCTAACAACAATTTCACAATGTTTATCAAAGTAATCTCACCTATGATCATTGATGTTGGGGGCTTAAAAAAAACCAATAGTAACATGCTTAAAATCTCATGCATCATCAATGAAATTGACAATTGGTGCAATGTGTCAAACCCAATGTGAAACATCCAGAAATCAAATGTCACATGAGTTGTGGCACAAATAGAGAGGTAAAATAAGATTAATTTGTCCATGGTTTTTTGCAACATAGCAAGAATGTGTTCCTCCACCAATTGCCTATAATTTAAAAACCTACTTTTGTTGTCCTTGCACATAACAAAACATTGTAGTCATGGTGATTCAACATGGATTCAAATCTAAAAAGACGACATCACCGTAACCTTAACTTTTTGCAAGTGCAAACAGTGCCAAGATGTAGGCGAAGTGTTTACAACTCTTACAAGGTTGAAGTAGCAACATCAATCTCCCAAGGTTGCACTGAAACCATAATGGTTTGTTACCAAATGGGGTATATAAAATCTCAAAAACCCTAAACCCTGAGTACACTGAACTACATACCAAGTGGGTATGGCCCTCTAGTACAAGTGCTTGTACATCTAACTGCATATGCCTGCATAACACTGATCCAAACCCATTTCCACACTATTTTGATTGAAGGCTGTACTTCATCCAATTTTTTTACAATGTACATACATGCCGTGTAAGTGCTATAACTGGGCCATAACTGCTATCTGGACCTCTACAAGCATTTCTGATATCCACCATACAGTGTCAATTACTCCCCATTCCCAGCCCCACAACACATGAAAAACTGAAAAGTAGAAAGCGAGAGACTATTTAAATGTCACCACTTGGGCACATGTGGCCAATAGAAAACAGTAAATTCCATCTACTTGGTCTCTTAGAAGGCCCTGTATGTGGGTTCCATTTACAGGCCCCAATGAAGTTGCACACTATTTTGTGCTGTACTTCATCCCAAATTTATAATGCAGGCCATTTTTAGTGCTGCATGGGTGGAGAGACTCTTTAATTGCTGAACTGAGTTATCTGTGATGAGGGAGCGAGTCCATGTTAAATTGTGAATGGCTGCGGGTTACTGTTACTGTGCCCATGGTAGTAGTAGCACCCCCACAGTGTGTATGCATTGCAGTAGCACCACCCCCTTGCTCACTTATATATATTACTGCAATTGATGTCGCTAAAGATGCAATATATCTAACAGCAATTGCTGTCTGTGAGTTTGTATCATTTGATCTAGTTTTCAGGCCTTGAGAGCTTCAGCATTGTTGTAGCAAGCTACTAGCTAGCTATTCTCTGGGTCTGTAACTGGTTCTAGTGGTTGCTCTGAGTATTGTTGTTCTTACTGATCCGAGGCTTGATTTGTGTTTGTCTCTTTGGATCTGGTTTGCCGCAATTGTGTTGTCTGCAGCTGAGCAATATGACGACGTGCACTAGTTTGGCTTCTTTGTTGCTGTTGTTTGCCGTGGTGGGCTCTAGTGTAAATCCATTGGGAGCAGAGAGTCGTCCACTCTTGCAGACTGGAACGAAGAAGGATCTGAGTGGTGCTTTCTGGGATCTGTTTCCTAGTTGTTCGCCTCCGCCTCTGGTGGTTTACAGTCCTCCATACTCCGCGCCAGCTCCAGAGAGCGAAACGCCGCCTTATTCCGCTCCAGCTCCAGAAAGCATTTATACCCCTCCGTTTTCTGCCCCAGCTCCTGAATTTGAATCCTCTCCGCCTCCCGTCTACGGACCGCCGGCACCCATTTACTCTTCTCCGTCTCCAATTTCCTCCTCTCCATCACCAGTTTATTCTTCTCCATCCCCAGTGTATTCTTCACCCTCTCCAGTTTCTTCTTCTCCATCTCCAGTTTCCTTTTCTCCTTCTCCCGTGTATTCTTCTCCATCTCCAGTTTCCTCTTCTCCTTCGCCTGTGTATTCCTCTCCTTCTCCAGTTTCATCTTCTCCATCCCCAATTCCCTCCTCTCCATCTCCAGGTTCTTCTGCTCCACCTTCCCCGGTGTATTCTTCTCCCTCCCCGGTTTCCTCTTCACCATCTTTCCCAGGGTATTCTCCTCCGCCTCCATCTTCCAGCTCTTCTTCCCCTACTTCCTCAGTGTATTCTCCTCCGCCTCCATCTTCCAGCTCTTCTTCCCCTACTTTCCCAGTGTATTCTCCTCCGCCTCCATCTTCCAGCTCTTCTTCCCCTACTTTCCCAGTGTACTCTCCTCCGCCTCCATCTTCCAGCTCTTCTTCGCCTTCTTCCTCAGTGTACTCTCCTCCGCCTCCAGCTTCCAGCTCTTCTCCGCCTTCTTCTCCAGGGTATTCTTCTCCGTCTCCGGTTTCCAGCTCTTCTCCACCCTCTTCCCCAGCATACTCTTCTCCGTCTCCGGTTTCCAGCTCTTCTCCACCTTCTTCCCCAGTGTACTCTTCGCCGTCTCCGGTTTCCAGCTCTTCTCCACCTTCTTCCCCAGTGTACTCTTCACCGGCTCCAGTTTCCAGCTCTTTTCCGCCCTCTTCCCCAGTCTATTCTTCCCCGTCTCCAGTTTCCTCTTCTCCGTCGCCAAGTTCCTCTTCTCCGGCGTCGCCTATTTATTCATCTCCTTCTCCGGTGTCCTCGTCTCCCTCACCCACATACTCGTCTCCTTCACCTGTGTCTTCATCTCCTCCGCCCATTTGCTCATCTCCTCCACCGGTGTCGTCTTCATCTTCGCCAGTCTCTTCGTCACCTTCTCCAGTTTCCTCTTCCACTTCACCCGTTTCTTCTTCTCCTTCGCCGGTCTCGTCGTCTCCTTCCCCAGTTTCCTCGTCCCCTTCACCAGTCTCTTCGACGCCATCTTCTCCAGTCTACTCTTTTCCTCCTCCCGTTTACTCCTCCCCTTCACCAGTCTCGTCGTCTCCTTCCCCATTTTACTCATCACCGCCTCCCCCTGTCTACTCGTCCCCTGCGCCTGGAGGCTACTAAACTTCCGCTACATCAGCTGTCATTTTAAGGTATGCTAGGCTTTCAGCATTTGCTGCATGCAGGATCTTGCGATATTCAGTACTAGATAGCTGGTTCCTTCCGCTAGAATCCAATTTGCACCAGCTGCAACTGCATGCAGGTCTTGTGTCAACCATGAACTGCAAGGTCAAGAGACTATCAATGTACCTTGCTGTCCTTGGTTTTTGGGTGACAGCTTCGTCACTCTTTCTTTACCGTTTGAGCTTAGATTTTGCTTGCAGTGCCCAGTATTCGGGAGCGAGCTAATTCATGCATGCATGCATATGATCATGGCATATGCAACTACGACAAAATCAGATTTGTTTTTGTTTGTTCGATATTTTCTTAAACTTTTTGGTATGTCCTTAAGAGATAATGCACTCTAATGTAGAACTGGGGACAGGAATTTGGGTTTATTAGAGAAGAAGGATGGGGCGCCTATTGCCTAATCCTTTTGTTCCTTGGTGTTCTTTTGGCTTTCTGTTGCAGGCTCTGAGTAAGTTACCTAGATCAGGCTGCAGTGCTTGAAGTGTTTTGCAAGTAACTTGTGAAAATGATTTTTTGGGGCAGATACTAATACCACTGAGCTGTGGCTGGAAATCCTGATGCAGAGCTGGAGTTTCTCTGAATTGTGAAAAGCTAGCTAAAAGTGCAACAATAGTTCAATTCTGTTGCAGCTGCTGATCATCATTGACTGTCCAGTGGATTAAGCAGAACCCACTACATTGCTTGACTTGCAAAGTTGCATTCTGTTTGGAAACTTGGTTACCAGCTTTTCTTCTTCATCAAGCTCTACTTGTTGTCATGGGTTAATACAATGTTCAAGAGTGATGAACAGAAAATCTTTTGGAAAGACAATTGTAAGCAGAAATGTTGTACAATTGATGCTAGGATTTGGAAATCTTATAATTCTTTAGTTATACACCCACCACTCGTATAAAGAAACTGAGTACTCTCTGAGTTATGGTGAAAAACTAATGACAATCTATATATTTTGTGCATCTTATGTGTATTTTGCTGTTGCATTTCATTTTGTAGATCATTTGATAATATGCAATTCTGTTCAAACTGCAGAGTCAACCTGCCATACTCTTAGTTCCTAATTTTTTTTTTATAATGATAGATGCAATGCAAAACCTTTCTGCTTTGAAAGGAAATTCCATTTCATGCAACATATGGTAGGAGTATGAATCTTATAAGATTTGCATCTCAGCATACTTGTGAAATGACAACTAATACTTTGTATGACTGAGAATGCATGTTGATATACTAAAATGCAAAGTTCAATATCTCTACACATTTTGTTATTATGCAGAAAAGATGGAATCCTTCAATGTACACAACATAAAGAAATAACTCCAATACATATATTAAGGGAAATAATATCTACCAGATAATTGATATTTTAATAGAAAATCAATGAAATGAATCTAAATAAAGCCAGAGAAAGCAAGCAATTGTGCAATAACTGCCTTTTTTGGTGGGTTTGAAGGGTTCAAACTAAAACATTTCCAGACTAGAAACCTTCTCACCTAAGTCTGTAAACTCCTATGGAACATACCCATCTATCATGAAAATATTATACTACAGATGTCATCACATATAGGCTCATCAATCCAAAACTTTATGCTCAAATACTACATCAATGTGTGGTAGAAGACAGATGGGCAGAGCCAACAGAACAAGTGCAAGTTATTCATAGCTGTTGCTAGGGGTGAAGAAAAAGCCTATGTGACCAATAAGATTATTAGAATATGGGAGCCTTAAATTGTTTCAGAAACTTCAACAAACTGGCATATTAATGTTGTTGTGCCCATTAGCTTGTGCCTAGGGGCAAAGATAAATTTCGTGACCAAATCAATGCCTGGAATTATTTTTAACAGTTGCCATGATGAACTAGTTCTTACATGTTACACGTTACATGTGAAAGTTGCACATATAGCTTTTAACACATTATCCCCTAGATTCAGGTAGCTGATGTAGAAGTTAGTTGAGGAATTCTAATTTGAGTGAGAAGAAATTTCACTATGTGAAATTATGCATTCATGGATAGATCCTGTTAATGGACTTCAGATGTTCAGGAATGGCATAAGTGTCGATATTTCTCTGGCGTCCTTTAATTGCAGGTTTGGAGATTTCTCCCATTCTCACAAGAGTTAGATCATGTATTTCCTTAGTTCTGTTACTTTGAGCTTCCAGCACCAAGTTTTGAGCAATGGAGTCTCTAAGTTGATATCTATACCAACATCTGATTGACACATATTGAAGAGTACAAGTCCAATGCCAACTGGAATTTTGAGTTCGTGGGTCCATATATACTCTATACCCCAATTCTAAAAAGTATTTTTTAATAATTTATTTAAATGTAAATAAGATGTTTAGAATTAAATTATGAGAATAGATCTAAAATACATTTAAAATATATCTGATTTTAGTAGAATATTTTTAAATATTTTATTATTTCATAGCATATAAAAAAATACCCTTCATTTCACATGTTTCATATAATATATAAAAAATAACTTCCCCAAGGACATTGGTTTGTTTTTTGAGACCTCTGGCATTTAGCTTGTTAAATAATTAGTTTTGAATGCAGGAGGTGTATACTCTGTATCATGGCAAAGTCAAATTTCCAAAGGAGTAGGGTAGATAAAACAGTTGGTGAAGCTTACACTGGATCTGTGATCCTGGTAGTATATGTCAAGCTTGTTGAGAACCAACCAGATCCAAATTGCAATTCGGACATCCTTTATATCCTCTCAGGGGTTTTGATCTTCTGCAAGGTTGCACAGGGAGTGCAAATCTAACAGGTTTATATGCTGAGTGGCTGTTCATCAAGAAACATGGAATCCAATGTGGCCTGTTCCAAGGTAATATACTTAGCTGGCTCTTATATTTCTTGATTGGTTTTTGCAAAGCATTTGGTTAATGATCAGGAGCATGTACTTTATGTTCATCTACTGTATGTTTGTGAATGCAGTATCCTTCATGGACTTTCATACCCATAAAACCAAACCTTGCTCTTTTGATTTTGATTAACAGTGAGAGATTTGATGTGACCTACAGTTTGGGACTTGTACTTGATAATTGAAGGCAGCCAGCTAAGTTAGGAAAATTGTAATATTGGAGATATTTTGTCATCATTTGAGGTGTAATACTGATGAAAGATGTCAAATATGCAAGGATTATTGACCTTCTGAGAGGCCTTTGGGGTCTCCTCATCTCTTGAACTAATCCATGTACTTAATATCATGTGAAATGCCATATTTAACAAGATGGTTCCAGTGTATGTTGAGAGGCAACTAGCAAGAGAGAAGGAATCAGAGCAGGCAGCTGAAGAGGTATCTCTTCCAGATCCATCTGCCCCTGATAAGACACAGCAGTTTGTACCTACTGAAAGATCATAGATACAGATGAAGCAGTGACAGCACAGGTCTTGTCAAAAGTTTCCTTCGTGGTTTACTGATCATGTGGTTGTTCCTGTCTTTGCGAATATTATGGCACTGCCTTTACTTACCCTTGATCTCACCCATATCTGAATGGGTCACTTTTGTTTGACTGCATTCTAGAAACAGTTCCATCTTCTCTTGTTGAACTGTGTAATATACTGAATCCTTAGTCTGGCAATTTATGTTTTGTCAAGGATGCTCAGACCTACATTTTAGTCTCTACATTGAAAGAAATGGTAGGTGGTGGATTACATTCTTGATCAGGGATGTGCAGACATATTTTTTGTGGATTCCTGTCCATATAGAAACATGTAGGTGCCATATCAGGTTCTGGATTGTCCATGGTTTTGCCAAGAGTGTATTGTATTGAGATACTTTCATGGGTTCTTCACTTTTTTCTTTTTGCTATGATTGCTAAATTGAATAACCTATAGTCTCCTTCCTCTACTTTCCTTTCCGTCCTTAGTAACAGACTAATATCAGAGACAAAGTACAGACTCCAATCAAGAAAGTCTTTCGTGTTCATACATCCATGAACTGCATTTCTTCCACCAAAAAGCTCCCTTTCAAGCACTTTATTCAAGGTGTCCCAAAACCATGGGGCCTTGCACCAGCAGAAAAGGATCCAGCTGAACAAATTCTGGCACATTGGAACTCTCACCTCACATAGTCATTCATTTTATTGTAAAAAAAATCAACACATGTATAATGGCAGCAAAATATCCAGAGCTAAACTGAGATATACAAACATGCTGCAACTCACTTCAGGAGTTTCTGCCAAACCATACGCACAACATCAGTGCTGCTGCTGCTCCACAGCAGCTCTCTGCACATATAAAGTTACTGGTGACAATCAGTCTCTTCCAATACAATCCTGCCTGCCTGATGGTCATCAGGTTTCCCATCCCCACCCTCCACCCACCAAAAGGTAATTTGTAACAGGCTGTCGCCCCCAGGGATTTGTTGGGGGGCTTGTGAAATTATTAGGCTACACAAACATGCCTGATTCCTGGAAAGTTGGAATCGTGATCAAATCTCTACTAATCGGGTGCATAAACCTATCTACAGTATTAATCCTCTCAACAGTCAAATTGTGAACTGGAAAACTCCTGGCAAAAAAGTTTTGCAAGCATCAAAACCTAGAAAACCTAGTTAGAAGCTTGTTATACCCCAGATCTCCACATAAATGTGAAGTCAATAGATTGGGTGCTGCCTATTTCAAACAGAAAATGCTTGTAATTCGTAACATTAGGGGCATGCTGTTGTAGCACTTGGAATTCAATAATACATATTATATGTGTATGTATGAATATGTCAAGGAAGAGCTAGATCAGTCCTCTACACCATTGCTATCTGGTGGACTGCCTGCAAGCCAGCTCCAAACACCAGTGCTCTGCTTCTGCGCAGCTTGAATCACAGCTTCCTCTGAGGCAGCCTTCTGATGCTGCAGAAGGTCCAGCTCCTTTTGCAAGATCTCAATAGATTGGAGCTTTTCCCTTAACTCTGCCACATCCACCTGTGTAAAACATTGTAAAAAAGTTAGGAATGCTAGAAGAAAGAACTCAGTTCCAATGGTTACTGTCTGACAGCACTCTCAACCCTTCCACTTGCAATCTCAATCAGATGTGAATCCCCCAAATATTCTGCCTTGGACAAACCACTCTCCCTACTCTTCTGACATGTATTTCCTTAACATATTTATGAGCACAAAGAAACTGAAGAGTCAACAGCACAATAATACAGAGCAAAACCGACAGAAATAAGCTGCATAAACTCAGAAAAGCATGATGGATAAGTGACCATTCTTCAATCTATAGAAGGATCCTTTTTACTCATCCAACTGTCTATTCCCTAACTCATCCTTGATGTTGCCACTGATATTACCTCAAGGCGAAATGACCTGGATTGTTCTGCTGCCAGTTGCCCACGCACAGCGTGCAGCTCCTACAACACAAGCAGATCTTTGAGGAAGTGCCTAAACCTTCATTCTGAGCAGTTCTCTCAGGGTGTGAAATTTGCTTACAAGTTCAGTTCTGTGTCTGTGCAAAATGATATCCCAAACATGTAAAAATAGAAATGTTTGTAGCACCATGGAAGATGCATGGCAATGATATAGGACACAGAACCCTCAGCTGGAAATTAACTGCATGGATACTGGGAACTCTCAACAAGAGCATGCAAAAGGTCATCACAGCAACATGAACCTATTCAATCAGGGGCATCTTCAGTTGCCAAAAACTCAACTGTTCCATTTCCAAAATCAAGAAACAACTCTTCACTACTTTGGGACACAAACTACCAAAAGCCTGATCAATGGAATTCAATTACACTTCGAACCATAAATAAAGGATTTCTGACTAGTGAGGTCATGGCAAGATTGAGACAGGGATCAGACCTGTTCTAATTCAGATGAATTAAACTGGGCCATTGCAAGCTCATTTTGTAGCTTTGCACACTCAGCTTGTGCTGCCAAGGTTGCCTCCTGCAACTCTTCATTCACTTTGAGGACTAATGCCAGCTTTTTGCCTGTTGCACTGTCATCTAAAGCACACTGCAAACATGCAACTCAAGGTATTACTACTCATGAGCACAAAGGCTCCATATGACACAGTTGTCTGTGCTCCTTGTATATGCCTGAAAAGGACTTCTGAATGTACCTCTGGCTCTTCTCTCAGCTGCTCCCCATCCAAGTTCTCTTGCACAGACTCTGGCACTGCTCTTGACTCCGACACTGTTTCTTCTGGATCTGGAGACAATGATGAGGTTCCATTTAGTGGAGAACTGAGCACTGGTTGAGGAGCTGCAAATGCTGCAGCTGCTGCAGCAGCTGGAGATTTCAAAATCTTTGATTGTAACCTCTCCGGAGGAAATGTTCGAAACACATGAACCTGCAAAAACACAATATTCACTCAGTGCTCTCACTACACATTCTTGGTCCAACATCATGGAAAAGGAAAGTATACAAAGGGATTAAACTATGCACCTGATTATTGAAGTGTCCATTGTATCCACCAAACGCAACTAAGGAGTCCTCAACAACCAGCACACTCAAACCCTGTCCTTGCCATGATAAACAATGCGACTTTCTTGAGATTCACACTCATCTACCTCCACTAACTTATAACAGAAAGTACAAGCGCATTGTAACATACCCAGCATAAGAGATACAATGCTCACCTCACTTGAAATAGCTGTTTGTCCCTTGACAGAGGCTACTAATGACCACACCAAGGTGTCCATGTTCAGAACTAGGGTATCAGAAATGCCTGTTTTGCCATGCCACTCAGATCAGGAACTGAAACGCCACCAAAGAAGTTCATCTACAAACAAGAACTTGCTAAGACCTTGAGGTCGATTGAATGAAATTAGGTCCAAGCACAAACTGCTTAAAGTGAAAACCCTAAAACCCTTTCTTCAGAATCAGTTATCTCAGATATGGTGAATGCTGAAGAAATTCAATCCAATCTGAACTAATCCTTGTCTAGGGCAGAACATGAAACCATAGATGGAGAACAAAAAAAGAAGGGAGCTATTGTAAATACCACTCTTATTATCTCCACCACCAATAATATAAAAACTGTTACCAATAGTGGCACCAGCATGCCCAGCATGTGGTGATGGTACAGTGCCTTGAGTCTGTGCTTGTGACCACTCCATCTGCCAAAGCTCATCACACCACATTCACCCTCTACCTTCAGAGATTGCAGACATAGTTATGTGTGGTTGTAAAATTTCTCACACCAAAGAAGAATTGACCTTCATATTTTGTACAAGTGAATTGACTATTCTTGGCCACTATATTAAATTAATTTAGTTTGTGTACGGATGGAAGTCAAACAGCCCTCACATAGGGCTTTGTCAACATTTCCAACTAATATCCATGGCAACGTCCCATTGAGACCAAAATAGAAGACTAGCATCTTATGGCAACAGGTACAAGCTGGACATAAACATTCATGGAGATTGCAATTGAGTGTTACATGAGCATCAGGACACAAGCAAGCTCATATCGAGCCCAATGTTTCAAGCATTCCACATGGTTTCATGATTGCATAGGATAAGCAAAATGGGGAAACCAAAAACTGCTTTGGCTACTAACAAAATGTGTGGTAAAGAGAACAGCGTACACTCTCAAGGTCAAGCACATATAGGTCATTGTAGCAGTTAGAACGTGAGCCACCACCAAATAAGAAAAGATAACGGTCTCCATGAACTGCTGCAACATGGTCTGCACGTGGAGATGGTCTTGTCCCACTTCAAACCCAACACCACAGCTACAGTCAAACAAGTCTCCCTGCAGTCACAAAAGGTATGGCAGAGGGCAAACTACAAAGGTGCTGTGAAAAAAAAAACCCAAGCAGGAGTGACCATCAAGATGTGCTGAAGCTGTTCAGACATCAGACACACCATGTATATTATACTGTTATCATGGTGTAGGAACTGTGGAAGTGTACCTTGTTTCAATAGCCTCCCATGTCAGTGATTCCAAGTCCAGAATGTTGAGATCATCCATAAGGTGGTGCCTCTTTGAATCTTCCCCTCCAAACATAACTAAGGTTGAACCCACAAGTGTCACTGATTGGCCACCACGTGCAATCTGGACAAAAGAAAACATGCTGACATAAGAAAGTACCAATGTTATTGTAGTCAACCTGCAAAGAGCACGACTGAATGAGTCGTGAAGAGGGAAAAGAGAAAAAATCTTACAGGGGACTTGCCATAGACATCAAGAATTGTCCAGGTCATAGTGTGTGTATCAAAAGCACGTACTGCAAGGACAACAGAAGGATACCCTTGCTTAGAAAAAGCATTCAGACACTCAAATTTCTTGAGGAACACACAACATAACAGACCAGTTCAGAATATGACCAGAGTACAGCCTGAGGCAGTCGCCACACCTATTACAGTATCCACTGGCTCTTTTGAATGGCCAGCCACTGCAAGCAGCTTTGTGCCCCACCGGACCTGTACATAATTGAGCATGAGCTCCCACTCAAACACTTACAGTAGGACTTGCAGCCAACTCAAGATGACAAAATGTAAAGGCATTCCAAAGTAACAATGGAAAGTTTGAAGTCAGAGATGGTCCTTAATGTATGATCATAACTTTCAAGTTACACAGATGCAAATATGCATGACCATGTAGACCACATACCAGGCTATGCCCTGCACATGGAGGGAACCAATATGGAGATTGTCTCTGTTGTAGTGAGAGAGGAGATTGGGGAACTTTGTCCACCTTTGACCATTCAAGAGTTTTCAGATCAAGAACCTGAACGTAACACAACAACACATCAGCATAAAATTAGAAGTCTAGTGATTAAGATAGGAAAACCATGCAGAATCAGATATTCTACAAACTTGCAATAGTTCCTGATTCTTTCTGCATTCAAATTCAAAGATATGTCATATCTTAAAAGAAAGATCTGTGTACCTGCACATCATTCAAGTAGCGACCAATGTGATTTCCTCCAATAATATACATCTTATTGTCTACAACTCCTGCTGCATGCTGCAAGTCCAGGTACCCAGTTGTTCAGCAGAACTCATTTTGGATCAGAGCTCACCTTCAAAATACTACACCTTGAATGCAACAAAGTTGCTATCTCCTCACAGAACAAGAAACCATGCATTTCAGGCTAAAACCACTCGGTACTGATCTGTATGTTTCAAGAGAGAAAACAAAATTTGCCAAATCAATCACAACAAGCAACAAGTCTTGGTCAGCATAGTTGTTCATCACCTGGTAGCGAGCTGAGGGCCGTCGACCAGTCACAGTTGGTGATACCCATTCATTGTAAACAGCAATTGCCCTGATTCCCTCTGCAACATCCTCCACTTCTGCTGTGCTAAAGATTCCATTTACTTTCAAAAGGTCATTTGATTCAGATGGGACCACTGCAGTAGGTGTGTCCTCCACATTTATCTCCCCATTCAATTCCACCTCCACAACCAGCTTCTCATTATCCATTTCTTCCTGTGCCACAGGTTCTGAGTCTGCAACAGGAGGGGGTGGCTTGGAGATTTCCTGTATCACACCAGCAGGGTAAACAGACTAAATGCACATTTGGACATGGGTTCATCAGCTAATCTAGACACCTTGACTGAACTAAATATTGTACAGCAAAGCTTTGCACAAGGAAATGAACAAGTTGCTTCAGTCCAATGATCATGTGCAAACAGAGCTCAGCAGCCTACAGTGTCCAATGTGACTTCTTTGTCAAGTTCTTGAGCTTTTGACCACCAGCTAGGATCATCCTCCTACACGCACAAGAAGACAAGGGGACAAGCAGATCAGGATTGGAATCATCCAGATGTGAGAACAAATTGAAGGTAAGGTTCAATAAACTATGTACAAAAATATTCCATCTGTCAACAATCATCCAGCAAGTTGCTTTCAGACAACACCACAGTGATGACAAATGACCCTAATCCAGAAAAAGTGTACAGAACCAACCTCTAGTGTTCGAATGAAGAGCCTCATAGCCTCCATTGAGTCCATTCTTCCAAGCTGATTCCAACTACAGAAAAAACCCCCACACAGAATCTTAGAGGAGAATCAACATCAACTATAACTTGCAGAGCTGTAACTAAAGACCAGCGCATGATGCTTCATTCTCTGCTCTCCATTTATAAAGAGAAACCAGCCTGTGGCCACATCTTTTGCTTCATTACTCTTGCTGACAGAGAATAGATCCTACAACCCAGCATAGCCCACAAACCTTGAGGCTTTTGGAATCATACAAAGTCTAATAACTGAACTAGCAGTAAGTTTCTATTGTGAGCCATGAACGAACACAATGACCCACTAGAATAAAGGCTGAAATTGCAGTGTACAAACAACTTTTAAACAAATTTCCTTGATAGAATCCAAAAAGAATGAAGCCTTGTCTTCTAGCTCCCTTACAGGCTGCTGCTGGGCATCAACCATTGCTCGCTACCTGCTTGATCCTAAGCATAGGTAGGAACAGATCAGGACTTGTTGGGATGTAAAAGTGACCACAAACTTAAAACACAACCCCCTGCTAAGAAGGCAAATGTCACATTAGTGGGAAATTGGCTGAGGGAAAAGCCTCTCTGCATGCATCACAGTGCACATTGTCCTTTCTTTCCACAGATGTGGTATCTATCATAAGACAATGAAAGTGGCCATCATGATGTCCAAAGCGTAGAGGTCAACTGAGTAGTTGCATAAATTGAAATCTGTCAAAAGACCTTGAAAAGGCACGAGCATACTCTACCTTGTCCACTTTGCAAGATCAATCACATTCCAACTCCATGGCTTTGGTAGGTTGCAGGGTCCCACAGTTGCCTGCTCAGAGGAACACTCCAACTTCTCAGCCTTGTAACACCACTCCACTGGTCTGTAATTCTCCAAAAATCCAGTTATAAATAGCATCCAATACAATGCTTCTGAGCATCCTTGACACCAAAAGTCATTGCATTCTAGGAGCTTGCACTGAATCAATGACATATCACACAATGGCTTGCCACAAGAAATCAAGTGCTTGTATGAGACAAAGAAGCTTGTAGCAGTCAAACACACAAAATGAATCCTACTTGACAGCATCCACCAGCATGACAAACAATTTCTTGGAAATTTGCTTCTTGACAAAAAGGAGCAAATGGTAGACCTGCTTGTAAAGCCCGTAGAGAAGAAGGATTGTGTCATCTGACAACCCAAGAGATGATGACTTGAGTGAATCAACATTGCCAGGTGAAGTTGCAGAAAGCCCTGCATATGCTGCTCCAGCATAAAAGCGATCAGGATATGGTAATGCTGTTGCCATCCCCCCATACGCCATCATCACTTGTCCTTAGTATGCATGTGTAGACTGCTGATCTCTGCACTCCAGGTCCAGCTCTGATGGAGGAAGGGATAAATCTTCAAGTCTGCACCTTCTGTAATTTGAAACTGCTTGAGAAGTGTGGAGGAGAATCAGAGCTTGAGCATCGCAGCTGTAACCTGTGGAAATGTCTTGTCCATGTAATTCCACCAGGGCAGACAACATCGCCACTTAAAACATTTAGCAGAAGGAAAAAAATCCCTAAACACATGGCTCTTCTTCTATGTCGTGCATAGCTCATAGATCTCGCTTTATCATGACAACTATTGCCCTATTTCACTCTAACCTATGCTTATATCATGGGTCCTTGAAGACTGCAGATCCCAGATATGTGGGGCAAGGAACAGAAAATGGTTTTGAGATTTGGACAAGAACATTCCCAGTTAGATTGACAGAGAAACACTGAGGAATCTCACATTTGAATCAGAAACTACTAATCGTTGCTCTCAATTGCCCACAGATTAGAACACTCTGGACTGGCAAAGCTTGGGTTAACCCTAACTTCCGTGGCCAGCCGTATTCACCTCCCTCCCACAACACAAATCTTGTTTCTCTAACAGCTGCATTCCTCAGAAAATCAACCCAAGCATTGTCGTATCCGGGTCATAGGATGCAAATAGATGCTCTCACGTTTCGTCTCCCTTGCACAATCTGAAAAAGTCTGAGCTCTCCTTACTGCACGGCTGCATTTCCCCGCGAATTAGGGTTACGCAAGCTTTGCCAGATCCGGGTCCACAAGACACAAATGGATGCTCGCACTTTTCATCTCTCTTGCGCAATCTGCAGGAGTCTGTGCTCTCACCCCAACTGCTTATCCACTCGTCTCGAAAACCGATCCCCAGACAGACAGATCAACAAATGCAAACATAAAAAATGCTTGCCATTCTATTGTACAGCTAAAAGTCCAGTTTGCGTTTCATTTTACCTCTTGAAATTCCCTCTCCGCTCCCGCACCAAAGTCCGATTTCCGCAGCGTCTTTTGCTCCAATTGCGGCAAACTAAGCCTCTCACTGTCCCGGTTCTTCTTAGATTTATCTCTTCTTCTCACTTCTTCCGATCCTTCCCCTGCTTCTTCTCTACAAACCAATGGTCGAGCTGCTTCTCGCCCCTGCTAATCAATTAAAAACTCAATGGTCCAGGACTTCACCGACTCATTTCCAACACTCCCCTCGCTCTCTCTCTCTCTCTATCTCTCTCTCTCTCTCACATCCGCCGCTGTCTTTTTCCGTGTGCGTGTGATGTTTCCTTGCTTCTCACCGCTTCTCTCTTCTCCCAATACCTCTGGCGTTGTGTGTACGATTTGTGCGTTTTTGTGATTTTCGTGAGCCATTTTTGTGCGTTCTTATGGGTTTGTGAGCCATTCTGGTCCATTTTGATGGTTGCGTGGCATTTTTTTTTAACGTTTTTCTTCTGTATTCTTAAGTGTACATGTATGAGTTGTTGTGCATTTTATGCTGTTGTGTGCGCTTTTTTTGTACGTTTGTGTATTCTTCTGTGTGTATGTGTATATGTATGTATATGTATGTACTTTTTATGCTTTTGTGGGCCCTTTTTTGTATGTTTCTGTATCCTTATGTGTACATATATATTGCTATATAATTTTATGCTTGTGTGTGTTTTTGTATCATTACATGTATATGTAGGCCACTACATATACATGTAACAGAAGACACATTGGTACCTTTCAACTTCTTGAGTGAGGCCTCTTGATGACCAAATTAAACCCAATATTTCAAATAAGAGGTCTCGCATACAGTCTCTAAGGATCCTATAGAGCAGATCTCCCTTAGCCCTTTTTGCTAGGTGGACTTGGCCCTTTTTTATAGGTTTCCTGCTGATTGGTCAAAATGAGATATTTTTCCAATAGGGACTCTCACTCGGTCGACGATTCCAGCATACAGTGAGATTGTTGGAATGTACCTAATGGCCAGGCCTCCTTAGATTCTTGCACGGGCCTCTTTTTGCGTGCATTTGCACGCATTTAGGAAATCCGCGATTCACCTATTTTCGTACACATAGATTTCTGTAACAAACTGTAGGATTCGAAATGTCTTGGCAGCCAATTTAATGATTCATTATACTTGCATACTCCATAAACTCGATACTTACATCGTCATTCAACCTCGGTCCTGGAGTGATCCACCGCTCATTCATCTGTCGTCTCCCTCTGTCGTCGTTCTTCTTGACTAGAATAATATCTAGTATCTCGCTGTTGCTACTGTAGTAAGTAATAATAGTCATCATCACAGCAGCTACGTTAGCGATGCTTTCTGAGATGGCGTCGACGAAGAAGAAACGCTCTTATGAGTGGAAGGATTTGTACGCGGACGAGTACGGTCTGAAGGTTGTCGCACAGAATGCGATGACTTCGAGAGTGGAAACCGTTTCATGTCGTTTTTGCA
>Ga0116228_10000791_pt1 | contig 24861 bp, 21 predicted proteins | sample S1TSphfallax_2_FD_89694 | JGI IMG/M metagenome (GOLD analysis project Ga0116228, IMG submission 89694) | Host-associated microbial communities from peat moss isolated from Minnesota, USA - S1T2_Fc - Sphagnum fallax MG | ecosystem: Host-associated > Plants > Peat moss > Unclassified | place...
ACCCATACCTAGATAGCGTAATCCAGCTGGTTCAAGTTCTTGGGTGCGTCTTTCAGTATCTTCAAACCAAGAATTACCACCATCAATTATGATATCCCCTTCTTGCAATAAGGGCTTTAATTGCTGAATTACAGCATCAACTGGCTTACCAGCTTGTACCATAACCAGGATTTTCCGGGGACGCTCTAGCGCAGCGACAAAGTCTTCTAGAGTAAATGCCGCTTTTACGTTACGCCCGGTAGCACGATGTGCCATAAAGGCATCAGTCTTTTCACGAGAACGATTGTAAACTGCAATCGGAAAGCCATTACGTTCAACGTTGAGGGCGATGTTTTCGCCCATAACGGCTAATCCAATTACACCAAAGCTTTGTAAGGTCATAAATTTGTTTGGCTAACTCTTGCAGATCCTTTACCTTTAAGGGTAATCTGAGTTTTTCGCTTCACTCCTAAAGAAGATATTAAGACTTGTTGGGGAGGTTTAGTAGTTAATAATGAGATAAACATTGTTGGTAGTGATCAATAATTTGAGCAGTTACTTCAGATATGCTCATACCGTCAGTTTGCACTTCTATAGCATCAGCAGCTTTCTGTAAAGGAGACACTTTTCGGTGACTATCTTTCCAATCGCGTTCTGCGATGTCCCGCTCTAGCTGCTCTAAACTTACTTCTGGTTGTCCCTGTTGCAGAAAGTCTGACTGACGACGGCGCGCACGTTCACTCACAGAAGCAGTTAAAAATATTTTGATTTCTGCATCCGGGAATACATGAGTGCCAATGTCTCTACCTTCAGCTACTAAACCTCCCCGTTTACCCCAGTTTTGCTGCTGTTTGACTAATGCTCTACGTACAGCACTTTGGGCAGCAATAGATGATACTTGTGATGTCACTTCTAGGCTGCGGATATCTTGGGTGACATCGTGGTTGTCGATCCAAACTTTTACCGGATGTTGGGAGTCTGGATTCTGGGTAAGTTCGATTTTACATTGGTTAACTAATTCGGCGATCGCACATTCATCGTCAATGCTCATACCTGCTTTTAGCACTAACCAAGTCACAGCCCGATACATGGAACCAGTATCTAAATAAATTAATCCTAATCTATCTGCTACAAGGCGTGCTACTGTGGATTTACCAGCACCCGCTGGTCCGTCAATGGCGATGATTGGTTGGCGATCGCGCAAAATTATATTATCTATTAGGCGTGTAGAACCCAGCCGAGCAGCGATCGCGAGCATTCCTTCCTCCTGAATTTCTGCTAAAGACATTAATGTAGTTGGGTCAACCAATTCAATATATTCCAGAAAAACATGGCTAACCATGAAAATTCTCTGTTGAACCAGTGCAATTAACTCACTGCTATGGCGAACACCAGCGCGAAATGCAACTTCAGCCTCTCGCAAAGCAGCGAACAAAACAGTCCCTTGCTCTTTTTCGATAGAGGTCAAATACTGATTGCGAGAACTTAAAGCTAAACCCGAAGGTTCCCTGACAGTGGGACAAGCAATAATCTCAATTGGCAAATTTAGATCAGCTACTAATCGCTGGATAATTGCCAATTGCTGACCATCTTTTTGTCCAAAATAAGCTCGGTCTGGCTGGATTAAATTGAACAATTTGGTCAGAATTGTGGCTACACCCTGAAAATGTCCTGGGCGAGACCGACCACACAAACCAACTATCATAGCAGATGGTGGGATAACTTGCGTGATCTGAATTTCTTGGCTGCTCTGCTGTGGGACACCGATATTTTCTGGACTAGGAGCAAAGATAGCGTCAACACCGGCTTGTTCACATAATAGACAATCTGCTTCCCAAGTGCGAGGATAAGATTGATAATCCTCACGAGGTCCAAATTGCAGAGGATTGACAAAAATGGTGACAATTACCGTCAAGTTATCTCGCCGTGCTCGCGCAATTAAGCTTAAATGACCTTGGTGCAAATTGCCCATAGTCGTAACTAATCCGACTGAGGTCTTAAACCAATCCGCCTGCTCATCCAGTACAGGAGTATTGGAGTATAGCAGTTTATTTTCCCAACGGAATTTTATTAAATAGCAGCGTAAAGCTGCAACTGTTGTTAATAAACGCACAAAATTCCCCTAGTTCTTTTTCAGCCTCTTCCTGTGTTAGTTTATAGCTGAAATCCAGGAAAGGTGTAGATGAACTGGGGGAACTTCGCACAAATAGGAACCAGGATGCTCTGTACCTCTTATCTCCCTATAACTTCAATATGTACTGGTGCAACACCACTACCCATCATACCCAGAAGTCTAGCAGCAGCGGCGGAAAGATCTATAATTCTACCGCCGATGTAAGGACCTCTATCGTTAATACGTACTACTACGGAACGACCATTTCTCGTATTAGTAACTCGGACTTTTGTACCTAAAGGCAAACTGCGATGGGCGGCTGTAAATCCTTCTGGATTATATCTCTCGCCACTAGCTGTGGAACTGCTAGAACCATCATAGCCATACCAAGAGGCTAAACCTCTAAAGTTAATTTTTATCCCACCGATAGCAATCTGCTTTGGCAGTTTAGGTATTGAAATTGATCTTTGTAAGGGCAAGTTAGGTATGCGACTAATTGGCGCAGCATCGCCTATGAGTCTTCTCAATCTATTAGTCAATTGCAGGGCATCTCGCGAAGGATTTTTAGTTGTGTCTGCTAGGCGGGTATTTTCATTCAGTTCCACCAACTCTTGATGATTAAATTCGATCTTGTAGCGATCGCCTAGCGACTTGTGGACAGAGGAACCTGGAATTCGCTTTTCTCTATTAGCTGAATATTGATCACCGGCTTCCCAACTTACGGTGATTTGGCTAGCATCCACATTATCCTGAACCATCTGGTTGATCTTGGCTGCGACAGCGCTTGCTCTAGCGACTGACTCATTGGTATTTGAGCTAACTGAGTTACTCTCACCAATAAAACCTCCGATGCTTGCTACCTTAGTTGCACTATGGGCAATAGGGGTAGATATACGAGCATCTCCAGTGTCAACTAAAGAGCCAATTTTTGTAGTCGTAGTATTTACTGGAGTAGAACTGATAAACGTGATTACAGGAATGTTACGAATGAAAAGGGTAGCTGCTTGACGACCACCAACTTCATGAGGATAAATTTCTGTAATTACAGCACCCAAAGTAGGTTTCCCTGTTGAGGATTGATATTCTCCCATCTTCGCTACATCAGTTGCAGGTAATTTCTGGGAGTCTATGGAAGTTCCCTTGGTAGTTTGGGCTCGCCCAACTGAGGGAATTTCCAAAACAGCTAGAAACAGGGTGACGATAGTCCACAAATGTCTTTGATTCATGCGTCTGATTTTAAAGCGTCTGTAGAACTGATGTTTTATTATTCGTGGGCTTTTTACCAAAAATTAATTTGCGATAGTGTTACCCCCCTAAAACTCGAACTCGTTCCGCTTTCACTTTGTATTTATGACTGAAACAGACTAACATGAACTTTTCGTCCTGGGGATCAGGGTTTTAGCGTAAGTCATGCTAAATTTACCAGTTTCATCTGTGATTTAAAGAGGTCAAACCTTTTTCAATTAAAGATTCTAGCCTTGTAACCTTTTTTTTCAAGACCTCAAGATTTTTTTGTAAAAACTTAATAATAACATAGCTATTTTCTGAATACGTACTTGGTTGATCTAAGAAAATATAATCAGAATTTAATGTATAAAATACAACTGAATGTTTTGGCTTTGAAGTAAATTTAATAACTTAAAAACAGTGAAATTACATATTTGCAGTTTCAGTGAACCAAGACTCATAGAACCGATAAGAACCCAGTTTAAGTCAGTCTTTTCCAGTAAATTTTATTTTATGGATGATTTAGAATTGTTACTTGTATTACTATATTTTTGACCGATTATTTAAGTGAATTCTATTGCTAGTTTGTTCAAAACAATCTAAGTTGTTTTTCCTCTACCAAATTTTCTCTACTCCTTCCGCTAGAGACTCAGTTGGAAAATGTTACAAACCAACAAGAAAAATGAACTTTCTCAATGTAGTTACCTTCGATCACGAGTAATAAAAAATACTAGGAATATGACTATTTGCGAATATTACTAGTATATTTAGCAGATAATTGAGAATTTAAAATTTATAAAAATCTCTAGTACAGGCTTTCCTGGTGGAATATCTTAGTAAATCATGTTTAACAGTAATTTAATATATTAAACTTTTATTAGTCATGACTTAATATATAATATTATTACTTCAGTTGTAACGGATATTATTGTTATTGTTTATACTAAAAAATAACTAATTTTTATCATAGTAAAGAAGGTGGGTTTTGCGTCCCACCTCTGAAAAAATAGAAATATGAGAAATTTTCTGTGTTCAGAGGGAACAGGATTGGGGAAAAAAAGACTGTTCCCTGTTAGAGAGTTCCCTTTCTTTGTAATTAATCCAACAATGCTTTAGCTTTAACTAATACGTTATTAACGCTAAAACCGAATTTTTCTAGACAGACAGCACCAGGAGCGGAAGCACCAAAGGTATCGATACTAACAGTATCGCCTTCCGTTCCTACATACTTGTGCCAGCCAAAACTAGATCCAGCTTCTACAGACAAACGCTTCGTCACAGCTTTTGGTAGAATGGATTCACGGTAAGCTGCATCTTGTGCATCAAATAAATCCGATGAAGGCATGGAGACAACACGTACTTTCTTCCCTTCGTCTGTGAGTTTTGCTGCTGCAGTTACACAGAGGTTTAATTCGGAACCAGTACCAATGAGGATCAAATCGGGTGTTCCGGAAGAGTCAGCTATAACATATGCGCCCTTTATTGTACCTTCTAGAGAAGTAGCTGGTAAATTAGGCAGATTCTGACGAGAGAAGGCTAGTAAAGTAGATTTATTTTGCTTCGCTCTCGCGATCGCCACTTTATAAGCTCCAGAAGTTTCATTACCGTCAGCTGGGCGAATTACAGTTAAGTCTGGAATAGCTCTTAAGGAAGCCAGAGTTTCTATGGGTTGGTGGGTTGGTCCGTCTTCACCCTGTCCAATGGAGTCGTGGGTCATTACCCAAATTACCCCAGCTTGAGACAATGCTGATAAACGGATAGGCGCACGCATGTAATCTGTGAAAATCAGGAATGTAGCCCCATAAGGAATCAATCCAGAACCATGTAGCGATATTCCATTACAGATAGCGCCCATAGCATGTTCGCGCACCCCGAAGTGAATATTGGGATTTTGGTATTGACCTTTCTGGAAATCGCCAAAGCCTTTAAGTTCAGTCAGATTCGAGTGGGTTAAGTCAGCAGAACCGCCAATTAGTTCTGGTAAAACTGTTGCTAGCTTATTCAGACAGGTTTCAGAGTGTTTACGTGTGGCTGCTGCTTTATCTTCAGGAGTATAAGTAGGTAGCAGTTGATCCCAATTGGCAGGTAATGCGCCACTCAGATAACGCTCAAATTCTGCTGCTGCTTCTGGATATGCAGCTTTGTAATTAGCGAATGTCTTATTCCATTCATCTTCTAGAGCTTGACCACGCCCAACAGCTTGTCCCAGGTGGTTGAGTACATCAGTTGGAACGACAAAAGGCTCGTATTCCCAACCTAAATTTTTGCGAGTAGCTGCTACTTCATCAGCACCTAAAGCCGCACCATGAACGCCAGCTGTACCTTGTTTTTTGGGAGAACCATAACCAATAGTGGTTGTCACTTTGATCATGGAAGGCTTATCAGTCACAGCTTTTGCTTCTTTGATCGCTGCATCAATTGCTGCTAAGTCGGTATTACCATTAAGTACGTGTTGGACGTGCCAGCCATAGGATTCAAAACGCTTAGAAACATCCTCGGTAAATGCTACATCTGTAGAACCATCAATGGAGATGTGGTTATCATCGTATAAAGCAATTAGTTTACCTAATCCTTGATGTCCCGCAAAAGATGCAGCTTCCGCAGCCACACCTTCCATGTTGCAACCATCACCCAAGATTACATAGGTATAATGGTCAACAATTTTGGCATCAGGTTTGTTAAACTTAGCAGCCAGATGAGCTTCTGCTAGTGCTAAACCCACTCCATTCGCAATCCCTTGTCCCAGCGGACCAGTGGTTACTTCTACTCCAGGGGTTTCAAAATTTTCTGGGTGACCAGGAGTTTTCGACCCCCATTGACGGAACTGTTTAATATCATCAATGGTAACGCTATCGTATCCTGTTAAGTACAGCAGAGCGTACTGTAACATACAGCCGTGACCAGCAGACAAGACAAAGCGATCGCGATTAAACCACTTGGGATTCTTGGGGTTAAATCTCAAGAAACGATCCCAAAGTACAAAAGCCATTGGAGCAGCGCCCATCGGCAATCCAGGATGTCCTGAGTTGGCCTTTTCTACGGCGTCAACAGCCAAGAAGCGAATCGAATTAATACAAAGTTCTTCGAGGGATTGGGTTGTAACAGCCATAATCTCTTGTTTTTAACGACGGGTTAGCACTTTTTGAGCTTCTATCTTGCTGGGGTCATTTTAAATTAAACCCAGTTTCTTCAATCATCCCATTGACGATCCCCGCAAGACAAGGGAAATTCTTGCTTGTCTATAAGTTTAGTACTCTGAAGAATATAGAAGATATAGAAACAATCTAAATGAATTTCTTAAAGGCTAAGGTGACATTATGTCCACCAAAACCAAAGGAGTTAGATAATGCTACATTCACTGGAGTAGTACGACTAAATACGGGTACATAATCCAAGTCACATTCTGGATCAGGGTTTTCTAGGTTAATCGTGGGCGGAATTTTACCGTGGGCGATCGCCAGAGCCGTAGCAACTGCCTCTATTCCTCCTGAACCACCTAGAAGATGACCTGTCATGGATTTCGTCGAACTAATCGCTACTTTATAGGCATGTTCTCCCAAAGCGTGCTTAATTGCTGCGGTTTCCGTGACATCATTAGCTGGTGTACTAGTACCGTGAGCATTGATGTAGTCGATCATTTGGGGTGTTAATCCCCCATCTTTGAGCGCCAGTTGCATTGCTCGTGCTGCTCCCATACCACCAGGTACTGGAGCAGTTATGTGGTAGGCATCACATGTCATGCCGTAACCGACAATTTCAGCATAAATGCGAGCAGAGCGTTGTACTGCGTGGCTCATTTCTTCCAAGATGAGGATTCCGGCACCTTCGCCCATGACAAATCCGTCGCGATCGCGGTCAAAAGGGCGACAAGCGTGAGCCGGGTCATCATTGCGAGTCGAAAGGGCGCGAGCCGCACCAAATCCAGCCACAGACAGGGGAGTAACTGCTGCTTCACATCCACCACAAATCATCGCTTGTGCATATCCTCCTTGAACCAAGCGAAAAGCGTCACCTATAGAATTAGAACCAGCAGCACAAGCAGTCACAGAACACGAGTTTGGACCCTTAGCTCCTACATGAATAGCCGTTAATCCTGCTGCCATATTGGCGATCATCATTGGTATCATAAAAGGACTACAGCGATCAGGACCTTTATTCAGGTAGATCGTTTGCTGATCCTCCAATACTTTAATCCCGCCAACGCCAGAACCAATTATGACACCTATCTGTTCTGCATTGAGTTCATTAATAACTAACTGCGCATCTGCTATAGCTTGCTTCGCAGCAGCTATAGCAAACTGAGAAAAGCGATCAGTTCGTTTAGCTTCCTTCTTATCCATGTAATTATTGGGATCGAAGTTTTTCACTTCACCAGCAATGCGACAACTATGGTTAGAAGCATCAAAGGCTTTGATGTAATCAATACCATTACGTCCGCTTAATAAACCTTCCCAATATTCTTCTTTTGTCTTCCCGATAGGTGTAATCGCGCCAACACCTGTTACAACAACGCGGTTACGTTTATAGTCTGTCATGATTGATTTGATTATGGCGAAAAAGCAGCAGGAAACAACATTTAACAGCGATAAAATTGTCTACAGAGTGAAATTCTGAGCCAAGAGTTTATCCACAATTGGTATAGATGGAATACAAGTGGATAACAACTTAGCTCAGTCCTCACAACTTATTCAGGTAGAAGTAGAAGCAGCAATCTTGTTGCTGATATAGTTTACTGCGTCTTGGATTGATAGAATCTTTTCAGCAGCTTCATCTGGAATCTCAATGTCAAATGCTTCTTCAAAAGCCATTACTAATTCCACTAGATCTAGCGAATCAGCCCCTAGATCGTCAATAAACGAGGAGCTGGACAGAATTTTCTCCTTTTCTACACCTAACTGCTCGACAACTACTTTTTTGACTGTTTCCAAAATGTCCGACTGGGTCATAGATAAAAGTCCTTAAACAATTGCTATTACTTGTTCTTTATAGCTGATGTTATTTTGGGCATATATATCTTATCGGAAAGCGCGATCGCCAGTATACTATTAAGGAATTTTCTCTGATAAAAATCCTAATTCAGTATACTTGGCGAAAGAAATGCAACATTAAATACGGTACAATAGTTTTTTTGGACCTATTTAATTACAGATAGAACCTTCTACAAGCAAGCATAACATTATGGATCATCAAACCTTAAAATACGCTTATTACCCAGGTTGTGTGGCTCAAGGAGCCTGTCGAGAACTCTATTTATCCACAAATGCTCTAGTTCGAGTCTTAGGTATTGAATTAATTGAACTGAAAAAAGCCAGTTGTTGTGGTTCGGGAACATTCAAAGAAGATTCTCAATTACTAGAAGATACTGTCAATGCTAGAAATATTGCTTTAGCAGAAGAATTAAACCTACCTTTGTTAACTCACTGCAGTACTTGTCAGGGCGTGATTGGTCGTGTTGATGAAAAATTAAAAGAAGCACAACTCACCAATCCTAGTTATATCGCTCAAGTTAATGGTATGCTAGAAAAGGAAAGCTGTTCGCCTTATACTGGTACAAGCCAAGTAAAACATCTTCTCCATGCTTTATTAGGTGATTATGGGTTAGACAGAATCAATAATCTGGTAACTCATAGATTAACAGGTTTAAATTGCGCTGCTTTTTATGGGTGCTATTTACTCCGCGCCCAAAAAACTATGTGTTTTGATGACCCTTTCCATCCAGAATCAATGGAGCAGGTATTTTCTACATTAGGCACAACACCCATATATTATCGCGGACGTACCCAGTGCTGTGGTTGGCCTTTATCCAGTTATGCAACTACAGAATCTTTTAAAATGGCTGGAATGCACCTCCAAGAAGCTTTAGCCAACGGTGCTGATTGTATTGTGACACCTTGTCCCCTATGTCATCTCAATTTAGATTCTCGTCAACCGGAAGTAGAAAGTGTCATCGGACAAAAATTAGCAATCCCCATTTTACATCTACCGCAACTAATTGCTTTAGCACTGGGTGTAGAACCAAAAGAACTCGGTTTAGACCGTCATATTGTTTCCACAAAGCCAGTACTCAAGAAATTGGGACTCTTGTAGTAGCCTGTTAATCTTTTTGACCTAACTCCTGTTCCCTGTTCCCCGTTCCCTCTGATCTAATTGTTTTTTGATCTGCTTCAGGGACTGATACAGTTCTGGTAAGCGGCTATACACAGCAGATACCTTGATATATAACTTGTGTGGTATTCCTGGACTACCAGAAATGATTTCCCCTGGTGCAACATCATTGTGAATACCAGCTTGAGCCGAAGCGATCGCCCCATCACCGATGTTCACCTGATTAGCAATTCCACTTTGTCCAGCTAGAATTACGCGATTTCCTACCGTCACACCTCCCGCCATACCAGCTTGACCAGCTATAGCACAACCAGAACCTATTTGACAACCATGACCTATTTGAACTAAGTTGTCAATTTTGGTTTGAGTCCCAATCCTGGTTTCACCCACTGCGGGACGGTCTATAGCACTATTACATCCAATCTCTACACCATCCGCTAAAACTGTATATCCTGATTGCTCCATTTTGAACCAACCAGTCCGGGTAGGGACAAAGCCAAAACCTTCAGCACCAATCACAGCACCACTATGAATCACGCAATCTGCTCCAATTTGGCTGCGTTCGTGAATCGTACAGTGAGCATGTAAAACCGTGCGATCGCCAATCCGCACCTGAGGATAAATCACAACGTGGGGATGGATAACCACAGAATCACCAATTTCCACTTCTGGCTGGATCACTACATAGGGACCAATATAAACATCATTACCTAACTTAGCCGTAGAGTGAATTACTGCTGTGGGGTGAATTTCTGGTTGAGGACGATAGGGTTGGTAAAAAAGACTAATTACTTGCGCAAATAATAGTCGTGGTTCCGGGGTGGAAATCCAAGCAATTCCCCTATCTGTTGCTTGTTTTTGCAACTTGGTATCAGTCGGTAAAATTAAAGCACTTGCGGCGGTAGTGTTTAGCCAGTGAGCAAACTTGGTTCCTTCTATATAACTAATATTGTCAACTTGAGATTCTTTTAAAGATGCTGGTTGAGTAATTTCTGGATCTCGATCTGGATTAGTGTCAAGGCTGTGCGCAGAAGCGCCTAATTGTCTAACAATATGACTAAATTTCATGAATAAGCTAGTTATTTAAAAATTAAATTCCAAGTAATCCTAGAATATTACAATCGAGCGACTATCGGTAAAAATAGATAAAAATTAATTACTGTTGGTCTTTGCTCTGATGACCTGTGTTTTATTAGATAAGCCTGACAGGGTGATAAAATGGCTAGAAAGCAGACAAAATAAGCGATGCTCCCTTATCCGTTATCAAGTCAAGTTGATGATTTACGATCCTAAATTGGAGGAAGTTAAAAAATGGATAAAATAGCACGATATCGGCACTTTATGAAGCAAATCCTTATAGAACATGTTCAAACAGAAACTAATACTGATACAGTGAAGGCGGAATTAATATTTGACTCCGAACACGATCACTATCAATTGGCTTATGTTGGTTGGCAAGGAGATAAACGGGTATTTGGTCCAGTAATTCACTTCGATATTCAAGACGATAAAATTTGGATACAATATAATGGTACTGAAGACCATTTGGCTGAAAGGTTGGTTGAAATGGGTGTACCAGATTCAGATATAGTTCTGGGTTTTCATTCTGCCTTTAAGCGCCAGTTTACTCGTTACGCAGTTGGATAAAGCCTTGAATTATCTCTCACAAACTGGGATTTTAGTCAGAGAAATTCTGACAATCAATATTTTAGAGCAGCATATCAGTCCTGTAAATAAAGAAATCCAACTCTTTAATCAGCTTGGCTTATAGCTACATACTCTGGAGAGCCTAACTTTGTTCTCTTGATTCCAGAATAAATTGGCGAATTTCCTCAAGAGAGTTGCTTACAGCAATATGTCGCAAAAGCGTATCGAGCTGCTGCAAGTTAGATATCGCGGAAATTTGTGGTATTAATGCTAACCCAGGATCATCAAATTTAGCTGTTAAGACTATTTCTATACTGCTTAATTTTCCCTGTAGGTAGCCTTCCGCATAGCCTTCCGCATAGCCTTCCGCATAGCTTTCTGGGTAGCCTTCTAGTTGGCTCAGTAATTTGCCTTCAGATAATATTTCCTGATACCAAGGCGATTCATGTAACACAGCCATATCCCACCTCATGATTTCCCTAACTACTGAACTTTTTAACTGGAGGCTCAAGCCAAGGAGATTGCTCCGCACATTCGCCATTGCTGTCAAAAACGGGAATAGATCAGCAACAGCGAAAATGCTTCATTCTTGTTCTCTTGATTCCAGAATAAATTGGCGAATTTCCTCAAGAGAGTTGCTTACAGCAATATTTCGCAAAAGAATATTGAGACGTTCCAAGTTGGATATTGGGGAAATTTGTGGTATCAATTCCAACCCTGGAGCACCAAACTTAGCTATTAAGACTGTTTCTATACTGCTTAATCTACCCCGTGCTTCACCCCGTGCTTCACCTCGTGCTTCACCCCGTGCTTCACCTTCAGATAATATTTCCTGATACCAAGGCGATTCATGTAAAACAGCCATATCCCACCTCATGATTTCTCTCACTACTGAACTTTTTAACACAAATGTCGCAAAAAAAGCTAGAACTGTTTCCAATTCGTTGAGATCTTCCTGTCTTCGTATTATATTCAATGCTTCTCGAATTGTAGACTCCTCTTCTCCTCCTTTAAGTATGGGGACAAATGGTAATAACGTTAACAATTCTTGCTCAAAAGCCACATTCACATCTACTTCCCACAAATTAATCACCCGATAATCTTGAATGGCTCTTAATCCTCCCAGATTTGAGCTAAAAGTCGTGGGAATTACTTGGTCTTTGCTATTAGGTAGAATGTTAATCAGTACAGGATAAGTCGGTAATTGATACTTTTCTTCAGCTAGGGCAGTATAGCAACGTACTCGTCTAGGCACTTTATTGGTGTAGCGCAGTTGTACCTCATTGACTATCAGAAAATCACCAAATTCAGGGGTATATGCTCGAATTAATACATCTCCTTGGCGACTTATCCATTGAAAGTCGCTAGAAAAGACTTCACTAATAGTAATATCGGATTTCTCTGTTACCCACTTCGCCCAGTTCTGCGGTGCTAGACTAATTAATCTTTTAGCACTTACATCTGCTTTCTTTGCCATTATCTTAAGTTGAACTAATTTCAGTTTGGTTAAATAAACTGAATTTTTCATTTCCCATCATAACCAGATTTTTGCTAGAGCCTTAAGCGGAATAATCAATATTTGGTAGCAATTTTAGTAATATCTATCTAAAGAGAGAAGTTGGTGAACTGCTTGCAGCAGCACTTCGCGATCGCTCCGTGCGATCGCATCAGAACGCCTTTGATACCTACTGAGCTACTCAACCAGGCTTGATATTTGGATGTCATCGCTAACATTCCAAGAACATTTCTGGTAAGGATTCAGGTATCTGAAACCCAGTCACAGAGCCAGTTTCAAAATTGAATTTTGCTTTTGCATAATCTTTAGTCGCAATAAGGTACGAAAATTCAGGCTTTGCGTAACTCTTCTTGAGAATGGGAATTTACGGCTAATCGCCAGAAACCTTTATCAAGCAAAGGTTATAGACATTTTACAAGGACCTGAATCCTTACCATTTCTGGACTCTTCTTTGATATAATCCAGATTTTATGATTGTACAAATTTTCCTTAGCTAGCAGCGTTAGCTAGCAGAGGAGCGTCAGTTAAAATTCTGCTCGTTCCAGAGCAAAAAAAGAATTTTCTCAATCTCAGTCGCGAGATAGATTACAAGGTGGGGGAAATTAAGTCAGAATGGAATTGACATTCTTAGATAATGGGAGTGTGCGCGAAATTTTTATGACAAGGCGCACTTCCATTATCTAAGGGTGTCTACTATCAGGATAGGGCAAAATTCCTGATTCTCAATCTCTCTTTCGACAGAATTCATTTATGGAATTCATTTGATTGATTGTTTAAACTGATTAACAAACATCTTGGATTTCAGAGATGCTGCTTTCATGTCCAGCTTCTGATTATGCAAATTTTCTCAAATAGGAATTTAACTCGTTCCAGAGCAAAAAAAGAATTTTCTCAATCTCAGTCGCGAGATAGATTACAAGGTGGGGTAAATTAAGTCAGAATGGAATTGACATTCTTAGATAATGGGAGTGTGCGCAGAATTTTTATGACAAGGCGCACTTCCATTATTTAAGGGTGTCTACTATCAGAATAAAGCAAAATTCCGGATTGTCCATCTCTCTTTCGACAGAATTCATTTATGGAATTCATTTGATTGATTGTTTAAACTGATTGACAAACATCTTGGATTTCAGAGATGCTGCTTTCATGTCCAGCTTCTGATTGTGCAAATTTTCTCAAATAGGAATTTAACTCGTTCAAGAGCAAAAAAAGAATTTTCTCAATCTCAGTCGCGAGATAGATTACAAGGTGGGGTAAATTAAGTCAGAATGGAATTGACATTCTTAAATAATGGGAGTGTGCGGGAAATTTTTATGACAAGGCGCACTTCCATTATCTAAGGGTGTCTACTATCAGGGTAGGGCAAAATTCCTGATTCTCCATCTCTCTTTCGACGGAATTGATTTGATGATTTGAACCTGTTTGACAAAATCAAGAATTTCAGAGATGGTAGTCTAATATCAGGCTTGTGATTGTACAAATTTTCTCCGCTTCACAGCGTTAGCTAGCAGAGGAGTGTCAGTTAAAATTCTGCTCGTTCAAGAGCAAAAAAAGAATTTTCTCAATCTCAGTCGCGAGATAGATTACAAGGTGGGGGAAATTAGGTCAGAATGGAATTGACATTCTTAGATAATGGGAGTGTGCGCGAAATTTTTATGACAAGGCGCACTTCCATTATCTAAGGGTGTCTACTATCAGGGTAGGGCAAAATTCCTGATTCTCCATCTCTCTTTCGACAGAATTCATTTATGGAATTCATTTGATTGATTGTTTAAACTGATTGACAAACATCTTGGATTTCAGAGATGCTGCTTTCATGTCCAGCTTGTGATTGTGCAAATTTTCTCAAATGGGAATTTAACTCGTTCAAGAGCAAAACAAGAATTTTCTCAATCTCAGTCGCGAGATAGATTACAAGGTGGGGTAAATTAAGTCAGAATGGAATTGACATTCTTAGATAATGGGAGTGTGCGCGAAATTTTTATGACAAGGCGCACTTCCATTATCTAGATATGTCTACTATCAGAATAGGGCAAAATTCCTGATTGTCCATCTCTCTTTCGACGGAATTCATTTGATGATTCAGCAATTCTCCTCATTGAAATATTTGTACTAAAATGAAAGCTTTCAGTAGAGTTGAGCAACTGTTCGGCTTTGATACCTACTAAGCTACTCAACCAGGCTTGATATTTGGATGTCATCACTAATAAAATGGTCAAAGCTATTCAGATAGATATTCGCAAAAAACTGGCTGGTGAGATTTCCAATCGGTAAACCTCGTCTTCGTCTTAGGGGTGATAATAGGTCATCTCCAGGAAAATGTTCAGATGCTGGAAATTGTTCATTACTGTTATCAATAATTGTATCAATTAACCAGAGTGTATCAGGACATTTTATTTTTCTCCGTAGCAATATTTTCAGAATTTCATGGTCAATACTCGGGAAGTATTTTTGAATATCGCATTGTAGTACATAACGACTAGAACGAGCGAATTTGGTACAACGTTTTAATGCAAGATGAGTCCCAAAGCCTAATCGATTCGCATAAGAATCACCAATAAATGTAGGTTCTATGAGGGGAACAATCACATTACACAAAGAATGATGTACTACTCTATCTCGGTATGGTGCTGCGGAAATCATCCGAGTTTTTGGTTCTTTGATATAAAATATTCTATAATTACCAGGTTGATAAATCTTGCTAGATAACTCATTTTGTAATTTCAATAATTCTCCCTCTAAGTTATAATTAAAAGCGAGAACGTTTTTTATGAAGCGTTTACCCTTTTCTGCTTTTTTAGCAGCTATTAATATATTTTCAAAATTAACAACCTGTTAAGAAGGCAGGAGGCAGGAGGCAGAAGGTATCCCCATAAATAAATTTAGGGGATTTAATAAGGACGCAGTATTTATCGCACTACGTGTCTCGAAATACATGTTTTTGTGTTTTGCATAAATAAATTTAGGGGCTTCAGACCCTGTGGCAGAGGGCAAAAAATATACTCTCTACCTCCTGCCTCCTGCCTCCTGCCTCTCTTTGGTAAAAGTCGATTTTGATAGCGGAGAATATCTAATTTACTGTTTATTGCTTCTAGTTTTGTTAGTTTTTCTTGGGAGTATCGAGCAATGATTAAATCCTCTAGCAAATTATACATTCCGTTACTCATTCTTTCCCCTAAAGTAAATTTATGCGCTTTAGGAAGGCGGTGAAGAATTGGAACATACCATTTAATCAAATCGTAGGTTCTCTGAACAATTGCTAGTTCTTCCATTTAAGTGATTCTTTAATTAAATTCAAGATACTATTTACATTCTAAAACTTTTCTATTATAATGGTTCGAAGTACAATCCCTTAGTTAGATTTAATTTTAAGCATTGTAATCGAAAAAACAAAAAAATAATTTTGCTCGCGCAGCGAGCTCTACTTAAGAGAAGAAGGGTAAAGCGCAAGAGCGCAAAGGGCTAAAGAATCCTCGCAACGCCAGAGAGCACGACGCGAAAACCGAGGTTGCTGTACGTGTCGTCGCGCGCGAGCCTGCTGCGAAGGGCAGAACGGCAGCCATCAGGGTTGAGGTCTCAAGACCCACCGCGCAGCACTCGGCTGCTATCCTCTTTCTCTGTTATCCATGCGGTTGCATCCGTGGGCGCACCTTCATAATTTTCATGCCACGTATCTTGACACCACTCCCACACATTCCCACGCATATCATATAAACCAAAAGCATTTGGAGGAAAACTTCCTACATCTGTCGTTTCTTGACGATATTTCCCTTTTGGTTCAGAAGCATAAGTGTAATTTCCATTATAATTAGCTAAATCAGATGTTATCGTTTCTCCAAAATAAAATGGTGTTGTGGTTCCAGCACGACAAGCATATTCCCATTCCGCTTCAGTGGGTAGTCGATATTTCCCTCCACTTTTTTGACTCAGCCTTTTACAAAACTCCACAGCATCATCCCAGGAAACTTGCTCTACAGGACGCTTTTCTCCCTTAAAGTAAGATGGATTTTTACCCATAACTTGTTGATACTGTGCTTGAGTTACCGTAAATTTGCTCATTAAAAAAGCAGAGACATTTACAACTCGCTGTGGTTGTTCACTATCATAACATGATTTTTCCCCTAATGGCGAACCCATTGTAAAAGAATTACCGGGAATCTCTACCATTTCCAAAGTTACATTATTCCCCAACTGTTCCACAAAGGATTTTGCTTGACCGGGACGACGACTGATAATTTGTCCTTGCTTATTTACAGTTAATACGTCAAACTGAAAAGTTTCACATCCTTTAGTCAATTGTAAAGTTCTAGTTTCAAAAGCCCGCTTACCAGCGATCACTGAAACAAAACCCGCTATTCCCAATCCCAGCATCTCCAAAAATCGTCTGCGATTGATTTTTCCTTTTTCCGAACCTGACTTTTGGGATTTTGACACCAATCCACCAAACTTCTCTGGGACTCTCAACGCCAAAGGAGATGGTTTAGTCATAAAATCCAGAAACAGATAATCTTGTAAAGGACTATTTTCAGAAACTCGACCAGAAAAAATCTGAGTCAACTGAGAGAAGAATTTATCAGACTGGTTTTTTAATGGTTTTGTCGCTATCGATAAAGTCAACCCACCTTCAGAGGTTTGATTAACCCGATCTAATAAATTGCGCAATGCGATACGAATTGATTGGTCTTGTTCCTGAGTCAACGCTTCAATTAAATAAACCCGCAACCAATCCGGTATATAACCATAACGAAACCAGGGTAAACGAGTCAAATTCATTAAAGAACAAGATTCCAAAAGAGATTTTCCCTCCTCCGTTTTAAGAACATCACCCAAGTAGAGAGTAATATTCCATTGCAATTCCGGAAAAACAGCACAAGCGCAAAACCAATAAAATCCATCTTTCCCCAGATATTCCGCCAACAAATCCAACATCATCACGACTTTTTCCGGTTCTGGAGAATTCCGTTCTAACCAACGTCGAGGTCGAAGGCGCAACATCTCCGGTAAAGGCGAAAAGTCCAGTCCATTATCTTGGGAAATGGGAGGATTGTAAACTTTCCCAGAAAGCCGTTGACTCAAATCCCGTAACCCTTCCGGTGTCGCAGGTAACAGAATAAATTCCTGTTCTACCTCCAGTTCGTCCTCTTGATCACCCCAATTTGACTGGGGTTTGGGTGTGAGAACAGCATGGTCTTTCCATAAAATCAATTGACTTACCCAAGATTCTAACTCACCACTAATGGGACTAAAAAACTTCCCCGCATCTGAAACCACAACTAAATAATACTGAGAATATTTACTCACAATTTCATCCAGGCGCATTGGAGTACCTTGACCATCGCTAGGAAAGCAAATTAATGGATCGTCATCGAAAAAATAACTGGTAATCAAAACCTTGTCTTGTTTCAGGCGATCGATCATTTCTTCTACAAACTGAGCTTGATGGTCTTGAAAACTATTCCGATTCACTAAAAATAGATATTCTGGAATTACTTGGTAACTACGATATATAGGAGTGAACCATCCCCATCGACTTAAAGACTTCTCAATCGTTTTCTCAACATCTAGGCGATCGCATGGAATAGGAATTCTCCGTCTGAGATTTCGAGCAGTTTGAATGAAAATGGCTGGAGGGAATAAATCTTGTTCCACACCAGCAATGGAAATATGATGTAATTCTGGTTGTTCTGTCATCCCATAACGTTGTAAAAACAAACGACGCGCCAACAAAAACCAAGATAATTTCCCGATCCAGAATACAGCGAAAGGAGTAAAGAAAAATACCAGTCCTAATGACCAGTTAATGCTTATATCAATTTTATCGATACAAATCAGGGGTCCTTTGACTATGGGAGTCTGGGGAAGTGTTGGTTTTGGTTGAAGAGGTTTTGGCTTTTTGGGTTTGGTAGATTGTGATTCTGGTTGACAAGTCGCTTTTGTTTTTGGTTTTGTTTCTGGAATTGGTGGTGGAGGTGTTAGTGGTTTTGGTATAGAAAATATATAAGTTCCTGTAAAACCAATAAAGATCAAGGATAGTATTACAAGAACAGAGCGAGATTTTATTGGTTTCTTTGCTTGTAATCCGTCTTTTTCCCCTATTGTCGTAAACCTACTTTGTCCAATATATTTAACCCAATTGTCAAAGTGGTACTGAAATTCCGCTTGTTCAGTTGGGGAAGTACAAAATATCGGAGCCAATAAGCTCCTCAAACTCTCAGGACTATCCAAATTTTCACCCCGACCAATCAGGATCAAAATCAAATCCTGCGCTGCGATGTATTTAGATATATCTATTTTATAACCTGATGCTCTGAGTTGATCGATAAATTCGATCAAGAGATCGGGATTGAGCCAATCTAAGTTGTCGTTTTCTGTTTCTGTTCTTCGATCCATTGTTTTACAATTTTTTCAGCTTTTTCCCGGTCTTCTGTTGTTTTGATTAAGCTACTGAGAGTTGAAAGGATTAGATCTAGATTCCTTTGACTTCCATCTGAAATAATATTGAATTTCTCTAAGACTAAAATCCAGCTTAATAATTCAGCCGTTGCTGGTTTCTTTTTTAACCCACTTTGGCGATCGCGCAATTGCTCGAATAAACCGAGGAGGGATCTAAAAAATGGATCGCTAACATTCATCCCCAAACGATGATCGATAATATTCCTCAATCGCTCACCATTGGGAAAAGGAATATGATAATAAATACAACGTCTGAGAAAAGCGTCGGGTAAATCTCTTTCAGAATTGCTAGTAATAATTACAATCGGTTGGAGTTCTGGATCGCATTCGATTTTCACATTACCAAATTCTGGAATCCGAAAATACATATTCTGTTCCAGTTCATTCAGCAAATCATTCGCAAAGTCACGGGGAGCTTTATCAATCTCATCAATTAAAATCACCGATCGCTTTTTATCAAAGTCGGGGAAATCGGATGGTAAAAATTGCGCGACTTCATGGCGATCGCGGGTTTGTAAAATCGCCATCCCCAGCGCCTGATAAGTGATATAATCCAAAGCTTGCGTCGCAACATTATTACCTAGTTGAACATCTTGAAACCGTTTCAAAGCATCATAAGTATAGAACAAATCCCGATATGTACTATTTGACTTAGTTTCAAACTTCAATGGGAGATCAAAACCAAGTTCCCAAGCGAGACTATAAGCAAATTGAGTTTTTCCAGTTCCCGGTTCTCCTGTGAGAAGCAGAGGTTGTCCTAATAAAAGAGCGACATTACAAGCATCTTTAAGTCCAGGATCTGCGATGTAATATTCTGGTTTGAGCAACTGAGAACGAATAGAAACAGGGAGTATTGACTGTGATTCAACTTTCCGTTGAATTCCTTCACCTCGATAAAATGGAAATTTCATATTATCTCTTTAATTATTTCAGTTAAGTGTATAGCTAAATCTTCCATAGGGATGGTTTGTTTTGCTGGATTTTCAAACAGTTCTCTAACTTTCTCCACCATTTTTTGACCCTTTCCCTCACCCACAAACTCTTTTGTTTCTTTACTGCGTATCCAATCCTTAACCTCCTTTTCACTAATATCTTTCAATTCTGTTAATACAGTACAGGATAAACGATTAAAATGCTTAATTCCCGACCTTTCCAATTCTTGTAACTCTCTGTCTATCCTATTGTTTATTTTTTTATAATGATGCCATTTAGGCAGATTAGTTAAATAACCAAAAATCCATTTAAGAGAAAATTTCTGATTAACTTTGCGCCGTTTCTTTTTGTATTCGATAAACACACAAATTATCAGTTTTTGTCCGTGAATTAGATCCGGCCAATTTTGCCAAAAATCTAGTAACTTATTTAAAATTTCAAATTTGTGTTTTGACCAATCATCACTAGATAAATGAGTATGAATAATAGTGGGATTAGGGTGGTATTGATAGAATCTTTCATTAATATCTGTCTCTGTTAAAGATGTAGTATTACCGTTAGAAACCACTTTTGATAGATTTTTGCACAATCGCTCCTTGAGATTATCTAATTTTTCTAATTCATTAGGCCATATTAGAAGATATTCCTGAACCGTCTGATCTTTATTTAACTTTAATAACCTGCGCAGAGAAAATTCTCTTAATCGGTCTAAAAATTTATCGTGACATTGTAATTGATCACCATGAATAATGCAAACTAGAGGATGAGGTATGTCTTGCTTCAACAATTGTTCAAGTGCTTCTTCCTGTAGATCGCGATTGGGTAAATATGGTATGAGAAAATTGTCAGGAATCCCCCGTTTAACCTTTGGTTCGACAAAGTTGACATTTACATTAACTTTGGGATCATAGCGATCGCCCGTATGAATATAGGTATCAGTTACCTGACCGTTTATTGCTACGCTCCGCTCTCCCCCAGCAATAGTCTGTTCTTCCCCTGACATAAAACTCTTTACTTCAATGGAATGTTATCGCCTGTAATAATAGTGTTACCACTAGCATTACCGCCGATCGCCACCGCTCGTTCACCACTAGCGATCACATTCGTCACACTACCAGTTTGTTTTGCTTCCTCAAACAACCGAGCAATATCGCTAGCCAAAGTTGGGTCTTCATTCAGTAACTTCTTCAGTTGTAACCGTAAAGCAGCCTGAGCATCTGTATCTTTTGGGTCATTTGCGACATCCTTAGCTGCTTCCTCTGCTGCTGCTTTAGCTACTACCTTGGGACTGAGTTTCGCCCACAAAGCTTTGGCTTTTTCCCAAGCATCACCACCTATTTTTTCCCCTACACCTTCAGCTGCTTTCTCTCCTATTTTGAGTAAGTAAGGTAGGAAAGGAGCAAGAAATGCCGTTAAAATAGATACATCCATCTTTTTGCGGTCAATTCAATAAAATAATATAAGTATTTTTAGCATAATATAAAAAGTGTCTGTAAGTTTCAGTAAATATGGAAAAGTTGAATATACTATGTACGCACCCGCTCCATACGGATTAGCATCATAAAATTTTTCACCAGTGGAAAGGCGATTAAGTAAGCCGCACTCAAAAGTCAATAGTCAGAAGATTGTTTTTTGTTCATAGGAAAAAATGTGCAAGTCAGGAATTAACTCATGATCCTAGAAGTAAAATATAGTTATCATTCGCGTTAATTTCATCATGGTGATCCCAGAACTTGAAAAACAACTGCTTCAGCTTTCAGCCAACGACAAACTTTATATTATCCAATTCCTGGCACAAAATCTAGCTATACCTGAAGACCAAACAGACCGACCAAGTAAACTCGACGGCTCCTGCGTCCCTAATGCTACACTATCAGATTTCTTCCGTCAATCCCCTTTAGTAGGTATCGCCGAAGAACTTGACTTTAGCCGAGATCGCAGTTTGCCTCGTAACACTTTTACCCATGACTTATCTACTTGATACTTGCTTCATTGAAGATCCATTGTGAGAATATAAAATAATTCTTTGATTATTTTATTTAACTTTTTCCCATTGCTCCCATTGCTGTTCCAGCCAAATAGCCTGTTGTCCAAGCGCTCTGAAAATTAAACCCACCTGTCACCCCATCAATATCCAGGATTTCACCAGCAAAGTATAAACCCGAAACTAACTTGCTTTCCATTGTATTGAAATTAATCTCTTTCAGATTAACGCCTCCACAGGTAACAAACTCTTCTTTAAAAGCTCCTTTACCGCTAATTAAATATTCTCCTTGGACAACTTCTGCGACTAGTTGATTCAGTACTTTATTTGATATTTCTGCCCATCGGACTTCGGGATCTATGTTAACGCGATGTATTAGATATTGCCAAAGACGGTGGGGCAAATCAACTCCTCTATGTAGGGCGATCGCTTTCTTCCCGTGATCTTGCTTTACCGCTAACATTTGCTGTCTGACTTCCTCTTGCTTAAATTCAGGTAGCCAATTAATCAATAATTTAGCCTGATAATGACTTTCATGTAAAACTCTAGCTCCCCAAGCAGACAGTTTAAGTACAGATGGACCACTCAAACCCCAATGGGTAATTAATAAGGAGCCAATTTGTTGTAATGGCGTTTTACTATCTAGCCCTAGACGTAATTGTACCGGATTAACGCTAATTCCAGCTAATTTCTGCAACTGAGGATCGCGAATGTTAAAAGTAAATAATGAAGGGACTGGCGGTTCGATCTGATGACCCAGTGATTGAGCTATTTTATAACCGATAAGATTGTTACCCGTAGCTAATAAGATGCGATCGCCATAGATTTTTTCTCCCGATTTTAAGACCACTTCCCATTTTGCTGTTGATGATGATTTTTGCACGGATACCACAGGAGATCCCAATCGCAATTTTACTCCAGTAGACGCTGCGGCTTTAATCAAACACTCCACGATAGTTTCCGAATTATCTGTAATGGGAAACATCCTCCCGTCAGATTCGGTTTTTAACTTGACTCCGCGGCGTGCAAACCAATCTACTGTATCCTGCGCTTGAAATCTAGTAAATGCTCCTGTTAAAGCTTTAGCTCCTCTGGGGTAATTTTGAACTAATTCATCAGGTGAAAAGCACGCATGAGTGACGTTACAGCGTCCTCCACCAGATATCAAAACTTTTGCGAGCGGTTTATGACTAGCTTCAATTATCGTCACTTGGTTATTTTCCTGATTCTCGGCGCTCGCGATCGCACCAAAAAATCCGGCTGCGCCACCGCCAATCACCATAAGTTGTAATGGCTGCAAAGTTCACAATACCCCAAAATAGCTATTTTACTACATTATGCCATGATTTTTATCCTATATCCGCCACCAAATTTTTTGGATAAAGCTGATGATGCATATAGCGATCGCTCCTAAAAAAAACAATAAAATTACGCCACCGGGGATGAAACTGAAGATTTCCAGACCTCTCAAGATCCAAAGAGCTATTCCCGTCCCTAGAAATATACCCAACCACTGAGTTAGCTGGCGATTTAGTGAAGATTGACGCATCCTCTAATTTCCCTTTCCACAACGCTGTGCTACTTTTTTCAGAAATATCCCCTAAAACTAGAAACTAAATGTTACAATAATTCTAGTCATGATAGAATTTCGTCTGGCATTTTACTTACAGTTAGGGATTACAACTAAATTATATTCAGATATATTCAAATATATTCAGATATCTAGCGATGAGAATTGTAACTAAATTGTAGCTAGTTATGGCTCAATTGATTATTTTGCCCCTCAATGACAACAGATCTGGCTGAAGGAGCCACGAATAGTCACTATGAGTACCTCTTTTATCCCTAATCCTACAATCAAAGGCTTGTATACGTCCTGGAATCAAAACCAACAAAAACTGCTGTTACAGGGTGAGATTTTAGTACAGACGCGATCGCATAATATTTGGGGTGGTTGTGTTACTGCTTTGATGTATTTACCCTTGTCACGACTTAATGTATGGCAGCAGATAACGAATTACTCTCGTTGGGTAGAATATTTTCCTGACATTACCAAAAGTCAAATAATTTCCCCAGGAGAGATTAAACGTCTTTACCAAAAAGCAGAAAAAGCTTTTTTATTTTTTACCGCCCAAGTAGAAATTCACTTGAACGTCATAGAGGTACTCGAAAAGCAAGTGCATTTTCGGATGGAAAAAGGGACTTTTGAGGATTTTAGTGCTTATCTGGAATTACAAGATTTGGGTGATGGGACTTTGCTCATGTATACTGTTAAGGCTACACCCAATATTCACATTCCTTCGATTTTCATTCAGCAGGCGATGAATTTTGAACTACCTAACAATATGCGTAATATGAGACATGTTCTCTGTAATGGTAAGTTCAATCTCAAATAGAAATTTTAGAGTTTGTCAATATCTGTCTCTAGATAGATACAAATGTAGGCGAACCTGAATTAGAATTTATGCAAGTTCAGGTAGTTCTCTCTCCAATTGGAAGCTTCAAGGAGAGGAGATTGCTGAATGCGAACACTCTCCCGTCCGGGCCGTGCGGCTCTGGCGGGAGAGTGTTTGGGCATTAGCGCCCCCTACAGGGGTGAGGGCGATTAACCGTTGATAGCAGGAGCAGTTAAAGCAACAGGAGCAACTTGACCAGCAGCTAAGTCTAAGGGGAAGTTGTGAGCATTACGTTCGTGCATTACTTCCATACCCAAATTAGCGCGGTTGATTACGTCAGCCCAAGTTCCAATTACACGACCTTGTGAATCAATGATGGATTGGTTGAAGTTGAACCCATTTAGATTGAACGCCATTGTGCTTACACCCAATGCGGTAAACCAAATACCAACTACAGGCCAAGCAGCTAAGAAGAAGTGCAAGGAACGGCTGTTGTTGAAAGATGCGT
>Ga0116228_10000792_pt1 | contig 24846 bp, 18 predicted proteins | sample S1TSphfallax_2_FD_89694 | JGI IMG/M metagenome (GOLD analysis project Ga0116228, IMG submission 89694) | Host-associated microbial communities from peat moss isolated from Minnesota, USA - S1T2_Fc - Sphagnum fallax MG | ecosystem: Host-associated > Plants > Peat moss > Unclassified | place...
CTGTGGCTGGTGCAGCGGCAAATGGCGCGGGTGACCGATAGTGCCTGGATACCGCGTGCGGCGATGGACGTGGTGGCGGCGCGGCTGAGCATGCCGCCCATTCGCGTGTACGAAGTGGCGAGCTTTTATTTCATGTTCAACCGTGCGCCGGTCGGGCGATTTCATTTGCAAGTGTGCACGACCACGCCGTGCTGGCTGCGCGGGTCGGACGAGGTGGTGGCTTCCTGCCGGAAAGCGACCGGGATTGCCGGGTGGGGTGAGACCAGCGCGGACGGTTTGTTCACCATGACTGAGGTGGAATGTTTGGGCGCCTGCGTGAATGCGCCGATCCTGCAGGTGAATGACGATTTTTATGAGGATATGGACGGCGCGCTGACCACCTCGTTGCTCGCGGCGCTGAAGCGTGGCGAGGCGCCGGTGCCGGGTTCGATGATCGGGCGGCAGAATTCCGCGCCCGTGGGCGGGCCGACGACGTTGACGGAGATACAACGTGCTGAAGGATAGCGACCGTATTTTCACCAATTTATATGGTCAGCTTGATTGGCGGCTGGCGGCGGCGCGGCTGCGCGGCGACTGGGATGGCACGGGCGCCATTCTGGCGCGCGGGCGTGATGCGATTATTGACGAGATGAAGGCGTCCGGCCTGCGCGGACGCGGCGGGGCGGGGTTTCCGACCGGGTTGAAGTGGAGCTTCATGCCGAAACAGTCCGATGGGCGGCCGGCCTATCTGGCGGTGAACGCGGATGAGAGCGAGCCGGGCACGTGCAAGGATCGTGATATCATCAGGCACGATCCGCATAAGCTGGTGGAGGGATCGCTGATTGCGGGCTTCGCCATGGGGGCATCCGCTGCTTACATCTATATTCGCGGCGAGTTCTTCAACGAGGGGCGCAATTTACAAGGCGCGATCGATGAGGCCTATGCGGCCGGGCTGATCGGCCGCAATGCGTGCGGCAGCGGCTATGATTTCGATGTGTATCTGCATCGGGGTGCGGGCGCGTATATTTGCGGCGAGGAGACGGCGCTGCTGGAAAGCCTGGAGGGCAAGAAAGGCATGCCGCGGCTGAAGCCGCCATTTCCGGCGGCCGTCGGGCTCTATGGCTGCCCGACGACCGTGAATAATGTGGAGAGCATTGCGGTCGCGCCGACGATATTGCGGCGCGGCGGGGCGTGGTTCGCCGGTTTGGGGCGGCCAAAAAATGCCGGCACGAAATTGTTCTGTATTTCGGGCCATGTGAACAAGCCTTGCAATGTCGAGGAAGAACTCGGCATTCCGTTGCAGGAGTTGATTGATCGCTATGCGGGCGGCGTGCGCGGCGGGTGGGACAATCTGCTGGCGGTCATTCCGGGAGGCGCCAGTGTGCCGCTGCTGCCCAAGGCTGTATGCGACACGATACTGATGGATTTCGATAGTTTGCGCGAAGTAAAATCCGGGCTGGGGACGGCCGCGGTGATCGTGATGGACAAAAGCACGGATGTGATCCGGGCGATTGCGCGGCTGTCGAAATTCTACAAGCATGAAAGTTGCGGCCAGTGCACGCCGTGCCGCGAGGGCACCGGGTGGATGATGCGGGTGATGTATCGATTGGTCGAAGGCCGCGCGGACCCGGCGGAAATCGATATGCTGGACCAGGTGACGCGCCAGGTGGAGGGGCACACGATCTGCGCGCTGGGTGACGCGGCGGCCTGGCCGATCCAGGGGCTGATCCGGCATTTCCGGCCGGTGATCGAGGCGCGGATCGCGGCGTATCGTTTGCCGGCGGCGGCGGAATGAGGAAGGAAGAAAGCACTTCTTTTTTGAAAAAAAGAAGCAAAAAACTTTTGGCCGTTGGCGTCCGCGGACATGGGCCACGTACGCCAAGTAGCAAAGGTTTTTTGGTTCTTTTTTTCAAAAAAGAACATCTTTCTTCTTGCGGAGGCCGACAATGGTCAAACTGATCGTTGACGGCATCGACGTGGAGGTCGCCCCCGGCACGTCCGTGTTGCAGGCGTGCGAACAGGCCGGCAAGGAAATTCCCCGGTTCTGCTATCATGAACGCTTGAGCGTCGCCGGTAATTGCCGGATGTGCCTGGTGGAGGTGGAAAAATCGCCCAAGCCGGTGGCCAGCTGCGCGTTTCCGGTGGGCGAGGGCATGGTCGTGAAGACCGACACGGCCATGGTGCGCCAGGCGCGCCGCGGCGTGATGGAATTCCTGCTGATCAACCATCCGCTGGATTGCCCGATTTGCGACCAGGGCGGCGAGTGCGATTTGCAGGATCAGTCGTTCGCGTATGGCATGGATCACTCCCGCTACACCGAAAGCAAGCGCGCGGTGACCGATAAATATCTGGGGCCACTGGTAAAAACCATCATGACGCGTTGCATTCAGTGCACGCGGTGCGTGCGGTTTGCCAGCGAAGTGGCGGGTGTCGCCGAATTGGGCGCGACCGGGCGCGGCGAGAGCCTGGAGATCGGCACGTATGTGGAACGTGCGCTGACGTCGGAATTGTCAGGCAATTTGATCGATATTTGTCCGGTGGGGGCGCTGACGAGCGCGCCCTATGCGTTCGTTGCCCGGTCGTGGGAATTAGCCAAGACCGACAGCGTGGACGTGACGGATGCGCTGGGCACGCCGATCCGGATCGATACGCGCGGGCCGGAAGTGTTACGGATATTGCCGCGGCCGGATGACGATTTGAACGAGGAATGGATGGCCGACAAGGGCCGGTTTTCGTTCGACGGATTGAAACGCCGCCGGCTGGATCGGCCCTGGGTGCGGCGGGATGGCAGGCTTGTCCCGGCTACGTGGCCTGAGGCGTTTGCGGCCATTGCGAGCCGCTTGCGCGGGGTGGATGGCGCGCGCATCGGCGCGGTTGCCGGTGATCTGTGCGATGCCGAAAGCATGGTGGCCCTGAAGGATTTGTTTTCCGCGCTGGGCTCGCGCAATTTGGATTGCCGGCAGGATGGCGCGCGGCTGGATGCGTCGCGGCGGGATTTTTATTTGTTCAATGCGGGCGTGGCCGGGATTGATCAGGCGGATGCGCTGCTGATTGTCGGCAGCAATCCGCGGCATGAGTCGCCGGTGTTGAATGCGCGGATTCGGAAACGCTCCCTGGCGGGCAAGTTTCCGATCGGCATCGTGGGACCCGGCGCGGATTTGACGTATGAAGCGGCGTTCCTGGGTGATACCCCGGACATTTTGACGGCGCTGCATGATGGATCGCATGCGTTTGCGCGCGCGCTGAAGGATGCGGCGCAGCCCATGATCTTGCTCGGGCAGGGCGCGCTGATGCGGCCGGATGGCGCCGCGGTGCTGGCGGCGACGTGGCGGTTGGCTGATGTGGTCGGCGCGCTGAAGCCGGACTGGCACGGGTTCAATATGCTGCATACGGCAGCGGCGCGGGTGGGCGCGCTGGATCTCGGGTTCGTTCCGGGTTCGGAGGGATTGGCGCTGGACCAGATGATGGGCGGCGGTGTCGATCTGCTGTGGCTGCTGGGTGCCGATGAGTTCGATACGGCACGGATTGGAGCCGAAACCTTTGTGGTGTATCAGGGGCACCACGGCGATCGCGGGGCGGCGCGGGCGGATGTGATTTTGCCTGGCGCCGCCTATACGGAGAAAGACGGCACCTACGTCAATACCGAGGGTCGCGTGCAGCGCGGCTGGCGTGCCACGTTCGCGCCGGGCGAGGCGCGGGAGGATTGGCGCATTCTGCGCGCATTCAGCGACGTGATCGGGCAGACATTGCCATATGATGATATCGCCGCGGTGCGGGCGCGGCTGGAGCAGGTGAGCCCGGTGTTTGCGCGCGTGGGGCTGAAAAGATTTGGGGCGGCGGATTTGGCGGCGCCGCATGGCGATCCGGCGGCGCTCTCGGCAGAACCGTTTGTGGCGGCGATCGGGGATTATTATCAGACCAATCCGATCAGCCGGGCGAGTTTGACGATGGCGGAATGTTCGCGGATTTACGCGGTGCCGCAGCAATTGGCGGCGGAATAGCAGCGTGGAGGATTTTTTCTTCAATACGCTGATCGGCCATGTGCTGCTGGTGGCGGGTGAGACGCTGGCGGTGCTGGTGCCGGTGCTGATCCTGATGGCGTATTCCACGTATTTCGAGCGCAAGGCGCTGGGGGCGTTCCAGTTGCGCAAGGGGCCGAACCGGGTGGGGCCGTTCGGGTTGACGCAGCCATTCGCCGATGCGGTGAAGCTGATGTTCAAGGAGACGATTGTGCCGGCGGGGGCCAATCGGGTGCTGTTCCTGCTGGCGCCGGCGATTACGTTCGTGCTGGCGTGCATGGCGTGGGCGGTTATTCCGCCGTTCGATGGCGGGGCGGTGGCCAATATCAATGTTGGCATTCTGTATCTGTTCGCGATCTCGTCGCTGGGCGTTTATGGGATTGTGATCGCAGGGTGGGCGAGCAATTCGAAATACGCGTTTTTGGGCGCGCTGCGGTCGGCGGCGCAGATGGTGAGCTACGAGGTTTCGATCGGGTTTGTGCTGGTGAGCGTGCTGCTGTGCGCGGGCAGCCTGAATTTGAACGATATCGTGCGGGCGCAGGCCCATGTGTGGTTCTGCATTCCGCTGTTTCCGATGTTCGTGGTGTTCCTGATTTCGATGCTGGCGGAGACGAACCGGGCGCCGTTCGATTTGCCGGAGTCGGACAGCGAAATCGTGGCAGGGTTTTTCGTCGAATACAGCAGCATGTCGTTCGCGCTGTTCTATCTCGGTGAATATACCAACATGATTCTGATGTCGGCGCTGGCGAGCATTCTGTTTCTCGGCGGGTGGCAGCCTTTGCCGTTTCTGGGGTTTGTGCCGGGCGTGGTCTGGCTGCTGGCGAAGATTTGCGTGCTGATGTTCTTCTATTTCTGGGTGCGGGCGACATTTCCACGATATCGGTATGATCAATTGATGCGGCTGGGATGGAAAGTATTTCTGCCGCTGTCGCTCGGCTGGGTGGTGGTGACGGCTTGCGTGCTGGAGGCGTTTCAAATGTTGCCGGGAGAGCCGACATGAAGGATGCGGCGCGGAATGATAATCCGGCGTGGCGGCTGATATTATGGGAGCTGCTGTCCGGCATGGGGATCACGCTGCGGTATTTTTTCAAGCCGAAAGCAACGATCAATTATCCGTACGAGAAAGGGCCGTTGGGGCCGCGGTTCAAAGGCGAACACGCGTTGCGGCGCTATCCGAACGGGGAGGAGCGCTGCATTGCGTGCAAGCTGTGCGAGGCGATCTGCCCGGCCTACGCGATTACGATCGAGGCGGAGCCGCGCGAGGATGGCAGCCGGCGGACGACGCGATACGATATCGATATGACAAAGTGCATTTATTGTGGGCTGTGTGAAGAAGCGTGCCCGGTGGATGCGATTGTGGAGGGGCCGAACTTTGAGTTCGCCGCGGAGACGCGGGAAGAGTTGATGTATAACAAGGACAAACTGATTGCGAATGGGGATCGGTGGGAGGCGGAGATTGCCAGGCGGCTTGAGCTGGATGCGCCTTACCGATGAGATGTGAACGAAAGCAGGCCAGGGGGCTCTGCCCCCTGGACCCAGGTTGGGGACAAGTCCCCGAACCCCAGCACTTGTACACGTACACCATGACAGCGGGGGGCTGCGGTCTCCGGCCCCGTCACGCACATGCGTGCTTCGCACGACGGGGTCCGGGGGCGTCACGCGCATGCGTGCTTCGCGCGAGCCCGCTGGCCTTCTTCTCATGAGCGCATTATTTTTCTACGTGTTCTCCGCGATCCTGCTCGGATCGGCGGCCGCCGTGGTGACCTCGCGCAACCCGGTGCACGCCGTGCTGTTCCTGATCCTCGCGTTCTTCAACGCGGCCGGACTGTTCCTGCTCGCCGGCGCCGAGTTCCTGGCGATGATCTTGCTGATCGTCTATGTCGGTGCCGTGGCCGTTCTGTTCCTGTTCGTGGTCATGATGCTGGACGTGGATTTCGTGCAGCTCCGCGAGGGATTTCAGAAATATCTCGGGCTCGGGCTGGCCGTGGGTGCCGTGCTCGTCGGCGAATTGCTCGCGGTTCTGCTGGGGTGGCAAGTGTCGCCCGGTTCGGGCGCGCTGGCCGGCAGCCCGACGCCGGGTGATGTGGAGAATACGCGCGCGCTGGGGCAGGTGCTGTATACGCAGTATATTTATTTGTTTCAGATGTCCGGCCTGATTCTGCTGGTGGCGATGATCGGCGCGATTGTGCTGACGCATCGGCAGCGCGTCGGCACGCGGCGGCAGAATATCACCGATCAGCAGACGCGCGTCGTGGCCGATACGCTGGAGACGTTGCAGGTGCGCATTGGCGCCGGCGTGCAGGAATTGGGCATTCGCCGGCCGAAGCCGGGCGCGGATACGCCGGAACATGAACATGCGGCAGGGGAGCACTGATATGGGGCCGGCGACGCTGCCCGTCAGTTTGGGCAATTACCTGGCGGTGGCGGCGGTGCTGCTGGTGCTGGGGGTGTTCGGGATCTTTCTGAACCGGAAGAATGTCATTGTGATCCTGATGTCGGTGGAGCTGATACTGCTTGCCGTAAATATCAATCTGGTGGCGTTCAGTGCGGCGCTGCATGACCTGGCGGGGCAGGTGCTGGCGATGTTCGTGCTGACCGTGGCGGCGGCGGAGGCGGCGATCGGGCTGGCGATCGTGGTGGTGTATTCGCGCAATCGCGGCTCGATCGAGGTCGAAGACGTCAATTTGATGAAGGGCTGACCACATGCTGTTCGCAACCGCGGTGTTCGCACCGCTGCTTGGCGCGCTGCTGGCCGGGCTGCCGGGCCGCGTGCTGGGCGATCGGACGGCGCAACTGATTGCCATTGCGTTCATGCTTGTCGCGTCCGTGTGCGGTGTCGCCGCCTGGGTGCAGCATATTTATCTGGGCGCGGCAAATGGCGTGGTGCCGATCGGCGGTTGGATTACCGCGGGCGATTTCCGGCTGGATTGGGCGCTGCAATATGACACGCTGAGCACCACCATGGTGGCCATGGTGACGTGCGTCGCGACGCTGATTCATATCTATAGTGTCGGCTATATGGCGCATGAGCATGATACGACCAGCCGGTTCTTCGGCTATTTGTCGCTGTTCACGTTCTCCATGTTGATGCTGGTGACGGCGAGCAATCTGGTGCAGCTGTTTTTTGGCTGGGAGGGTGTGGGGCTGTGCAGCTATTTGCTGATCGGTTACTGGTACGACCGGCCGGCCGCGTGCGCGGCGGCGATCAAGGCGATGATCGTCAACCGCATCGGTGACCTGGCGTTCGCGCTGGGCATCGCTGCGGTTTTCTTCCGCTTCGGATCGGTGGATTTCGCGACGATCTTCGCCGCGGTGCCGGGGCATGTTGATGATGCGTATCATCTGCTGGCGGTGGATTTCCGCGCTTATGAGATGATCGGCGTGCTGCTGTTCATCGGCGCGATGGGCAAGTCGGCGCAGATTTTTCTGCATGTATGGTTGCCGGATGCGATGGAGGGACCGACGCCGGTGTCGGCGTTGATCCATGCGGCGACGATGGTGACGGCGGGCGTGTTCCTGATGGCGCGGATGTCGCCACTGATGGAGTTCGCACCGGGCGCACTCGCCATGGTGACGTTCATTGGCGGGACGACGTGCCTGTTCGCCGCGACGATCGGGTGCGTGCAGACCGATATCAAGCGGGTGATTGCGTATTCGACCTGTTCGCAGCTGGGCTATATGTTTCTGGCGGCGGGTGTAGGGGCTTACCAGGTCAGTGTGTTCCACCTGATTACGCATGCGTTTTTCAAGGCGTTGCTGTTCCTGTGCGCCGGCAGCGTGATCCATGCGATGAGCGATGAGCAGGACATGCGCAAAATGGGCGGCATCTGGCGGCTCGTTCCGATTACATGGGTGACGATGTGGATCGGCAGCCTGGCATTGTGCGGGATCTGGCCGCTGGCAGGCTATTACTCGAAGGATGCGATTCTCGAGGCGGCGTTTGCGTCCGGCTCGGCCATCGGGTTCTACGGGTTTGTCTGCGGCACGCTGGCGGCCTTCCTGACCGCGTTTTATTCGGGGCGGCTGCTGTTGCTGACCTTTCATGGCACGCCGCGGGCGGATCATCACACCATGGAACATGTGCATGAAAGCCCGGTGACGATGTGGGGGCCATTGGCGCTGCTGTCGGTCGGCGCGATCGCCGCGGGATTGGCGTTTCGGGATCAGTTCATTGGTGCGGGCCAGATTGCATACTGGCAAGGCGCCATTTTCAACGCGGCGGATAACCATGTGCTCGCCAACATGGAGGCGCTGCCCTGGCTTATCGGCAAGCTGCCGATGGCTGTAGGTTTGGCCGGGCTCGCGCTCTCCGTCTGGTTTTACGTGTTGCAGCCGGCGCTGCCGGGGCAATTGGCAGCGCGGTTTCGGCCGCTCTATCTGTTCCTGTTGAACAAATGGTATTTCGACGAGTTGTACAACGCGATTTTCGTCAAGCCGGCGTGGTTCCTGGCGCGGCTGTTCTGGCATGTGGGGGATGAGACGCTGATCGACGGCGTGCCGAACGGGCTGGCGGAATTGACGGTGGATGGGTCGCGGCAGGCGGTGCGGATTCAAACCGGATCTATTGCGGTGTATGCGTTCACGATGCTGATCGGGCTCGTGGGGCTGGTCAGCGTGTTTCTGGTGAACCGGTAATGGCCACGATCAACGCGGCCGGATTTCCGCTGCTGTCACTGGTGACGTTCCTGCCGTTGCTGGGCGTGGTGATCCTGGCGACGCTGCGGGGTGAGGAGGCGGCCGTCGCACAAAATGCGCGCTGGACGGCGCTATGGAGCAGTTTGCTGACGGCGGCGATGTCGGTGCTGATCTGGACGCGGTTCGATCCGTCCGTGAGCGGGTATCAGTTTCAGGAAAGCGTCGCCTGGCTGCCGGACTATGGCGTCGGGTACCGCATGGGCGTCGATGGGATTTCGGCGCTGTTCGTGTTGCTGGCGACCTTGCTGACGCCTTTGTGTGTGTTGGCGAGCTGGGATTCGATCCGGGTGCGCGTGCGGGAATATATGATGGCTTTCCTGATCCTGGAAACCATGATGGTGGGCATGTTCTGCGCCACCGATTTCCTGCTGTTCTATATGTTTTTCGAGGGCGTGCTGATTCCGATGTATATCATCATCGGGGTGTGGGGCGGGCCGCGGCGCGTTTATGCGTCGATGAAGTTCTTTCTATATACGTTCGCGGGCTCGGTGCTGATGCTGCTGGCGCTGCTGGCGATGTGGCACCAGGCGGGTACGACGGATATTTCGGTGCTGCTGCACACGAATTTTCCGCCGGCGATGCAGACCTGGCTGTTCCTGGCGTTGCTGGCGAGCTTTGCGGTGAAGGTGCCGATGTGGCCGGTGCATACGTGGCTGCCGGATGCGCATGTGGAAGCGCCGACGGCGGGGTCGGTCATTCTGGCCGGTGTGTTGCTGAAAATGGGCGCGTACGGTTTCCTGAGGTTTTCGGTGCCGATGCTGCCCGAAGCGGCCGCGTTGTTCCAGCCGGTGATGTTCACGCTGGGCGTGGTGGCGGTGATCTATACCTCGCTGGTGGCGTTGGCGCAGGCGGATATGAAGAAGCTCATTGCGTATTCGTCGGTGGCGCATATGGGCGTGGTGGTGATCGGGATTTTTACATTCAATCAGCAGGGGATTGACGGCGCGCTGTTTCAAATGCTGTCGCACGGCGTGGTGTCGGCGGCATTGTTTTTGTGCGTCGGCGTGATTTATGACCGCATGCATACGCGCGACATCGCGCGCTATGGCGGGCTCGCGGACCGGATGCCGGCTTATGCGCTGGTGTTCATGCTGTTCACGATGGCGAGCATCGGGCTGCCGGGTACCGCTGGATTTGTCGGCGAATTTCTGGTGCTGGTCGGCGCGTTCCGGGTGAATTTCTGGCTGGCGCTGCTGGGCTCGGCGGGGATGGTGCTGGGGGCGGCATATATGCTGTACCTGTATCGCCGTGTGGTGTTTGGCAAGATTACACGGGATGATTTGAAGGCGATCCTTGATTTGTCGCCGCGGGAGATGGCGGTGTTCGCGCCGCTGGTGGTGCTGACTTTGTGGATGGGGATTTATCCGAGCAGCTTTACCGGAGTCTTCGATGCCTCGACCGGGGCGCTGGTGCAGGGGCATGAACAGGCGATGCGGGCCGTGGCCACCATGCATTATGCGGGGGCGACGCCATGAACTGGGATGCGGCCATTCCGGAGATTTTCCTGGGCGTAGCCGGCATGGTGATTCTGCTGATCGGCGTGCTGCAGAAGAAGGATGATGCGACGCTGAGCACCATGCTGGTGCTGGGCGCGTTCGCCGGCGCGTTCGTGCTGGTGCTGCAGACGCCGGCGCAGGCGGCTTATAATGGGCTGTTTGTTGCCGACGCATTTGCTTCCTACGCCAAGGTGCTGATCCTGGCGGGCGGAGCGCTGACGGCGATTTTGTCGCTGGATTACAATGCGCGGCAAGGCATCGCGCGGTTCGAATTTCCGGTGCTGATGCTGTTTTCGACCGTGGGCATGATGACGATGGCGTCGGCCGCGAGTTTGATGACGCTGTATATGGGGTTGGAATTGCAGTCGCTGGCGATCTATGTGCTGGCGGCGTTTGCGCGGGATGATGTGCGATCGTCGGAGGCGGGGCTCAAATATTTCGTGTTGAGCGCGTTGGCGTCGGGGCTGTTGCTATATGGGATCTCGCTGACCTACGGGTTCGCCGGCACGATGGAATTCGCCAAGCTGCCGCAGGCGGTGACGGGTGCAAGCGAGGTTTCCACCGGGTTGATGGTGGGGATTGCGTTCGTGATTGCCGGGTTGGCGTTCAAGCTGTCGGCGGTGCCGTTTCATATGTGGACGCCGGACGTGTATGAAGGCGCGCCGAGCCCGGTGACGGCATTCATGAGCACGGCGCCGAAGGTGGCGCCGTTCGTGGTGCTGTTGCGCGTGCTGATCGGGCCGTTCGGGCATGTGAGCCTGCAATGGCAGCCGATTATTGAGCTGGTGTCGGTGGCGAGCATGTTGCTGGGCAGTTTTGCCGCCATCGGGCAGAGCAATATCAAGCGGCTGATGGCGTATTCCAGCATTGGCCATATGGGCTACGCGCTGGTGGGGCTGGCGCCGGGAACCGAGAGCGGCGTGCGCGGCGTGCTGGTGTATCTGCTGACATATGTTGCGATGTCAGCCGGCGCGTTTGCGTGCATCGTTGCAATGCGGCGGCGCGGCCGGGCGGTGGAGACGATTGCGGATCTGGCGGGGCTGGCGAAGACGGATTTACCGTTGGCGTCGTTGCTGACGATTTTCATGTTCAGCATGGCGGGGATTCCGCCTTTGGCCGGGTTTTTCGGGAAATTATATGTGTTTCTCGCGGCGGTGCAGGCGGGGTTGTGGCCGCTGGCGATCATTGGCGTGCTGACCAGCGTGGTGGCGTGTTTTTATTACATTCGCATCATTAAAGTGATGTTCTTCGATGCGCCGGCGCCGGCGTTTGATGCGCGGGCGCCGAGTGTGTCGTTTGTGGCCATCGCGGCGGGGGCGTTTACGTTGTTTTTTGTGTTGGTGCTGGGGCCGGCTACGGGGGCGGCGGCGGCGGCGGCGAAGGTGTTGTTTGGGTAGAAGGAAGGAAGGTCTTCTTTTTTGAAAAAAAGAAGCAAAAAACTTTTATCCTTTTGGTTCCGCGCAAGCTGGACTATTATCCGTCAGGGGATGAAGGCGCGGGAGCAAAAGTTCTTTTAGTTCTTTCTTCAAAAAGGAACGACTTCCTGCCTGATCGTTGCCCATGTATGCCTGGCAATCATAAGCTCCTCATCGGTAGCGATCACCCGCACCTCCACCGCGCTATCGCCCATGCTGATGCAACCCGCGTTTGCCGCATTGGCCGCCTCATCCAGCCGCAGTCCTAGCCATTCCAGCCGCGCACACACCGCCGCGCGGATCGCCGGCGCATGTGCGCCAATGCCCGCGGTGAATACCAGCCCGTCCAGCCCGCCGAGTGCGCTGACCAGCCCGCCCGCTTCGCAGGCAATCCGATACGTAAACAGCTCGATCGCCTCACGCGCGCGCGGATCCGCGCTGGCCAGCAGCACGCGCACATCGTCGCTGATGCCGGATACGCCCAGCAACCCCGATTGTTGGTACAGCATGTTTTCGATATCGGCGAAACTGTGCCCCTGCCGCGCCAGATACAGAATCACGCCAGGGTCGAGCCGCCCGCAGCGCGTCGCCATCACCAGCCCATCCAGCACAGTCATCCCCATGGTCGTGGCAATGCTCGCGCCACGCCGCAGCGCGCACAGGCTGGCACCGGAGCCGAGATGCGCCACGATCACGCGCCCTGCGGCCAGGTGCGGCGCGTGTTGCTGCAGGCAGGACGCGATATAGTCATACGAGAGCCCATGAAACCCATAGCGCCGCACGCCGGACTCCGACACCGCGCGCGGCAGCGCGCAGCGCGTCGCTACATCCGGCATGGTGTGGTGAAATGCGGTATCGAAACAAGCCACCTGCTTCAGCGCCGGGCGGGCGGCGGCTACCGCGCGGATTGGCGCCAGATTCATTTCCATATGCAACGGATCCAGCTGCGTCAGCGCCTGCAACGCCGCCATCAGCGCCGGTGTCACCATTTCCGGTTCAACATGGTCCGCGCCGCCATGCACCACGCGGTGCCCGGCCGCCGCCAATTCGCCCGCCCCCAAATGCGCATCGGCAAAATCCAGCACCGCATGCAGCGACGTGGCATACGGATCGGCCTCGCCCGCCGCCCATCGCCGCTCCGCCAGAATATCCCCGTTGGCATCGGTCGCCCGCAAATGTGGCGCCGCATGCATGTCCTCGATCTCGCCGTGCGCAGTTGCCTGCAATGCTGCCTGCGTCTCGAAAATTGCGAATTTCAGGCTTGAGGACCCCGCGTTCAGCGCAAGGATCGATCCGCGTGCGCTCACGAAGCCGCGGCCGGCACCAGCTTGCCCGGCGCCGCCGGCTTCACGTCAAGCCTCGCCGCCGAGGCCGGCACGGGTTTTGCCGGATCCAGTATCCAGTAGGCCAGCAGCTTCAACGGATCCGTCAGCAGGAACCAAATAATCGCATAGGCCCAGACAATACCGGCATATTTCCAACCCAGCGGTGCCACCAGCCCCACGCCATACACCGCAATCACCGTGGCCAGCGCCTGGGTGCCGCACACCGCGCCCAACAATATGCCGGCCGGCCGCGTCGACCACCAAGGCCCGCGCGTGCGGGTTTGAAACACGGTCAAATGCCCCGCTACCGACAGCATCAGATAGGCCAGCGTCTGCAATTGCGGATGCGGCAGATGCAGCACGCGATTGCCGATATAAAATAAGCCGAAACTCGCCAACGGCCCCACCAGGCCCAGCACCGTCGCAATGCCCAGCACCAGCCGCATATTCCAGGCTTCCGGCTGGTTGCGATAGCGCACATTGTCATAGGCCAGCGACAGGATGGCGCCGTCATTCAGCAACGCCAGAATGACGATCATGATCGCGGTCAACGGATAGAAATCCAGGATCAAAATGGCCAGCGTCATGAACACCAGCACGCGCAGCGTCTCGGCAATGCGGTAGATCGCATAGCTGTTCATACGCTGAAATATTTTCCGGCTTTCCTGGATGGCATCGATGATCACCGAAAGCCCCGGCGTGGTCAGCACAATGGACGCGGCTGCGCGTGCCGCATCGGTGGCGCCGGACACGGCAATACCGCAATCCGCTTTTTTCAGCGCCGGCGCGTCATTCACGCCGTCGCCCGTCATGCCCACGATATGATCATGCTTTTGCAGAATATCGACAATATGAAACTTATGTTCGGGAAATACCTGCGCAAAACCATCCGCCGTTTCGACCGACTTTATCTCCGCTTCCGTCTCGGCACTCTTGCTGTCGCCCAGGCTCGCGCCGTCGAGAATATCCGCGCCCATGCCCAGCGTCTGTGCGGTCTCCTTGGCAATCGCCAGCGCGTCGCCGGTCACCATCTTGATCTTCACGCCCATGTCGCGCGCTGTCGCAATGGTTTCTTTCGCATCCACCCGCGGCGGATCGAACAGCGGCAGCACGCCGAGCACCTGCCATTTGCCGTCCATGGTGGCGCGCGCCACGCCCAGCGCGCGAAACCCGCGCACCGCGAAATCATCCACCGCCTTGTCATAGGCAGGTTTCACCGCATCGGCGTTTTCCGACATCGCCAGGATAATCTGCGGCGCACCCTTGGTCACCTTGAAAGCGCTGCCGTCGGCTGCCTTGATGGTCGCCTCGGTGCGTTTATGCACCGGATCGAACGGCGTGAAATGCGTCATCTGGTAGCTCTGCAGCGCCCTGGTGTCGGTCACGCCGGCCAGCACCGCCATGTCCATCGTGTCGTCATTGTCGCCGCGCGATGCCAGCGCGCCATTCAGGATCACGTCCGCCGCGCTGGTGCCATCGATGCTGAACGGCTCGCCCAGCGTCAGCTTGTTCTGCGTCAGCGTGCCGGTTTTGTCGGCGCACAGCGTATCCACGCCCGCCAGTTCCTCGATGGCAACGAGCTTGCTGACGATCGCCTGTTTGCGCGCCAGCAGGCGGGCCCCCACCGCCATCGTCACCGACAGCACCGTCGGCATCGCCACCGGAATGGCGGCCACCGTCAGAACCAGCGCAAATTGCAACAAGGTCAGCACATGTTCGCCGCGCCAGAGCCCGACGGCGACAATTATCAACACCATCGCGATGGCCAGAATGATCAGATAATCGCCGATCTTCAGCACGGCCTGCTGAAAATGGCTGACCGTCACGGCGGAGTCGACCAATTCGGCGGTCTTGCCGAAATAGGTGCGCGTGCCGGTGGCATATACCAGCGCGCCGATCTCACCACGCCGCAGGATCGACCCGGAGAACACTGCATCGCCGGATTTCTTCGTCGCCGGCAATGATTCGCCCGTCAGTGCCGACTGATCGACGGAAATCTCGTCACCGGCGAGCAGGCGCGCGTCGGCCGGCACGATATCGCCCAGCCGCAGACGGATAATATCGCCCGGCACCAATTCGCGTGCCGCCGGTGCGATCCATGTGCCGTCGCGCTGCACGCGGGCGGTGATTGCCAGCCTTGCCTTCAGCGCGTCGATCGCGTTGCCGGCCTGCCGTTCCTCCCAAAACCCGATCGTCGCATTGGCACATAGCAACACAAGAATAATGCAGAAATCCGGCCAATGCTGCACCGCGGCCGACAGCACGACGGCCACTTCGATCATCCACGGAATCGGACCCCAGAAATATTTCAGGAAGTCCAATATCGCATTGCGCTGCTGTTCCGCGATTTCGTTGGGGCCGTATTGAATAAGCCGTTTCGAGGCCTCGGCTTGTGTCAATCCGTTGGGCGAAGATCCGAGCTGCTTTTCCACCTCGGCGATCGGCAGCGTTTGCAGGTCGCTCTTTATTTTCGGCGCGGTCGCGCCGGAAGCCACGGGTGATACCGCGCCAGCAACGAAGCGGCGGACGATGAAGATGGCGAGCCATAGCACGGCGCCTGCGATCAGCCCGATCACGATGCCCGTCACCATGACGGCTGGGTCGTGCAGGATCAGCGCGCCCAGGCCGGTCACCGCGCGTGTCAGCGCCACCACCAACGCAACAATGCCCGAGCCTATGGAGCCGAGCGCATCATGCACGCTGGGCGCAGCGGTGGGTGAATTCATGGACATGCTCCGTCGCGTATCGCGCGGAGGATAGCGGGTTTAGGCTGTGGGCGGCGAGGCGCGGAAACTACCTAAGGTATGTTCTTTTTTGAAAAAAAGAACCAAAAAACTTTTGCTCGTTGCGGCTGGCATTGGCTTGCCTTGGGGAACTCATGCCAGCCGAACCGAGCACAAGTTTCTTGGTTCTTTTTTCAACAAAGAACAGAGTTTTTTTCCTAGTCCGGCTGCTCCAACCCATAAATCGCCGCCCCCAGCAAAGCCGCATTCACCGTAACAACATGCACCGGCACGCCACTCAGCATATTGGCGAACCGGCCCTTTGCGGTGAAGGCCCGCATGAACGCGCCATCCTGCAATTGCGGCACCAGGCGCGGCGGCAGCCCGCCGGCCAGATACACGCCGCCGGTCGCCAGCACTTTCAAGGCCAAATTCCCGGCCTCCGCGCCCCACACGTCGATCACAATACGCAGCGCCGCCGCCGCCAGCGGATTGCGGTCCGGCTCGCGCAACGCGGCATCCATGATCAACGGCGTGCGATCATGTGCTGCCTGCAATGAAGCCGCGAATGCAGCGGTCTCGGCCGCCGGGTCCAGCGAACGCAAATAATCATATACATTCTGCATGCCCGACCCGGCACACACCCGCTCATAGGCCGCGCGGCGAAAGCGATCCGTCAGATACGACCACAAACCGACCTGCACATGGTTGGTCGGCGCGAAGTCGGTGTGCCCGCCCTCCGACGCGCAGGCGATATAGCGGTCGCCGCCCCAGATCAGAAACGATTCGCCGAGCCCGGTGCCCGGCGCCACAATGGCAATCGGCCCATGCTCCACCGCCTGGCCGGCATTTATTTGCGCCAGTTCGGCGGCCTGCAGATGCGGCACCGCATGCGCAATGGCCTGCAAATCATTCAGCAGACTGACGCGGCGCAAACCAAGGTCCTGCGCCAGTTGCGCCTCGGAAAGCTCCCACGGCAAATTGGTCAGGCGCGCATGGCCGCTCAGCACTGGCCCGGCGACATCGAAGCAGGCGGCGGTCGGCTTACCGTCGCAACTGGCCAGAAACGCCGCTACAATCGGCGCCAGCCCGTCATGGCTGGCACTCGGGAACTCGCGCTCGGTGATATATTTCCGCGGCCCGTCCTGCGCGGATACCAACGCCAGCCGCGTTGTCGTCCCGCCGATATCGCCAATGAGTAGCATCACGTAACCCGCGCTTATGATGATACCAATCATTGGGGAGCGTGAAGGTTCAAAGCAAGGAAGGTCTTATTTTTTGAAAAAAAGAAGCAAAAAACTTTCGCCGCCTTGGCACACGCGGCCCATGTGCCATCGGCCGCGTGTGCCGAAGAGCAAAAGTTTTTTGGTTCTTTTTTTTCAAAAAATAACTCTTCCGTCCCATCAGTACATTCCGACCCTGCGCCAGGCACCCAGGTCGCGCCACATGGCTCGGCAGATGCCTAGGAAAATGCCGACATGGACACGCTGACCTCACCGCCGGATCGCATTGAACGTAACGACAATCACGCGCCATCCACGCTGGCGGCCACGCTGCACCCCGATGAGCGGCGGCGCATGAACGCCTATTGGCGCGCCGCAAACTATCTCTCCGTCGGCCAGATCTATTTGTATGACAATCCGCTGCTGCGCGAGACGTTGAAATTGTCGGACGTCAAGCCGCTCGTCGTCGGTCATTGGGGCACCACGCCAGGGCAGAATTTCATCTATGTCCATCTCAACCGTGTTATCAACAAGCACGATCTGGACATGATCTATATCGCCGGCCCCGGCCATGGCGGCCCGGCGCTGGTCGGCAACACCTATCTTGAAGGCAGCTACAGCGACATCTACCCGAATATCAGCCAGGACGAGCCTGGCCTGAAGGCGCTGTTCAAGCAATTTTCGTTTCCCGGCGGCATTTCCAGCCACGTGGCGCCCACCACGCCGGGATCGATCCACGAAGGCGGCGAACTCGGTTATTCGCTGAGCCATGCGTTCGGTGCCGCGTTCGACAATCCGGAGCTGATCGTCGCTTGCGTGGTCGGTGACGGCGAGGCCGAAACCGGGCCGCTCGCCACCGCCTGGCATTCGAACAAATTCCTCGATCCGCAAACCGACGGCGCGGTGCTGCCGATTCTGCATCTGAATGGCTACAAGATCAGCAACCCGACGCTGCTGGCCCGCATCGACCATACCGAGCTCGACGCGTTCTTCCGCGGCTGCGGCTGGACGCCGTATTTCGTCGAGGGCGACGACCCGGACCAGATGCACGAACTGATGGCGACCGCGATGGAAAACGCCATCGTCGAAATCAAGAAAGTCCAGACGGCGGCGCGCGCCGGCCGCGGCGCGAAGCGGCCGCTCTGGCCGATGATCGTGCTGCGCTCGCCGAAAGGCTGGACCGGGCCCAAAATGATCGACGGCCTGCCGATCGAAGGCACGTTCCGGTCCCACCAGGTGCCGCTGATCGTCGATGCGGCGCATCCGGCGCATGTGGCGCTGCTGGAAGACTGGATGCGGAGCTATAAGGCGGAAGAATTGTTCGACAAGAACGGCACGCTGATTGCCGAACTCGCCGCCCTGGCGCCGAAGGGCAACCGCCGCATGGGCGCCAATCCGCACGCCAATGGCGGCATATTGCTGCGCGATCTGCACATGCCGGAGTTCCGCGCCCACGCGGTGGCAGTAGCGTCCCCTGGCGCGGTGGAGGGCCAGGACACGATGGTGCTGGGCAAATTCCTGCGCGACGTCATCAAGCTCAATCCGCATAATTTCCGTCTGTTCGGCCCGGATGAAACCTTGTCCAACCTGCTGGGCGCGGTGTTCGAGACGACGAACCGGCAATGGGATGCCACTGAAATCGCGAACGACGAATTCCTGGCGCCGGCCGGCCGCGTGGTCGATTCGATGCTCAGCGAACATCAGTGCGAAGGTTGGCTGGAAGGTTAGCTGCTCACCGGCCGGCACGGTCTGTTCAACAGCTACGAGGCGTTCATCCGCATTGTCGATTCGATGTTCAGCCAGCACGCCAAATGGCTGAAGGTGACGCGCGAATTGCCGTGGCGGCGGCCGATTGCGTCATTGAATTATCTGCTCGCGTCGCATGTCTGGCAGCAGGATCATAATGGCTTCACCCATCAGGATCCGGGTTTCCTGGACCATGTGATCAACAAGAAAGCGGATATCGTGCGTGTGTATCTGCCGCCCGATGCGAACTGCCTGCTCTCCACGGCCGATCATTGCCTGCGCAGCCGCAATTACGTCAATGTCGTGGTCGCCGGCAAGCATCCGTTGCCGCAATGGCTGACCATGGAACAGGCGATCGTGCATTGCACGCAGGGCATCGGCATCTGGCAGTGGGCCAGCAACGATCAGGGCGGCGAGCCGGACGTGGTCATGGCCAGCAGCGGCGACACGCCGACGCTGGAGCTGCTCGCGGCCGTATCGATCCTGCGGACCTATTTGCCCGAGCTGAAAATCCGCGTGGTCAATGTCGTCGATCTGATGAAGCTGCAATCGGCCAGCGAACATCCGCATGGATTGAATGAGGCGGATTACGACTCCATCTTCACCCGCGACAAGCAGATCGTGTTTGCCTTCCACGGCTATGCGTCGCTGATCCATCGCCTGACTTATCGCCGCACCAACCGCAACCTGCATGTGCGCGGCTACAAGGAAGAAGGCACCATCACCACGCCGTTCGACATCCGCGTGCAGAACGAAATTGATCGCTTCAGCCTCGCCCGCGATGTGGTCGATCGCCTGCCGCATCTGGGCGGACGCGGTGACGAGCTCAAACAGATGGTGCGCGACAAGCTGGTGGAACATAAACTCTATATCTGCCAGCGCGGCCAGGACATGCCGGACATCCGCAACTGGAAATGGGGTAGCCCCACGTGAAAACGCAAGCCATGACGCCGCACGCCATGGCAGACACGGCTGCCGCCCTGGTCGGGGCCGGCCGTGGCCTGCTGGCCATGGACGAGAGCAACGCAACCTGCAACAAACGCTTCGCCGCCGCCGGCATTCCGCAAACCGAGGCGGCGCGCCGCGCCTACCGCGCGCTGCTGGTCACCACACCGGGCCTTGGCACCTGCATCAGCGGTGCGATCCTGTATGACGAGACGATTCGGCAAAGCACCGACCAGGGCAGGACATTCGTCACCGTTCTTGCTGATGCCGGCATCATTGCCGGCATCAAGGTCGATAGTGGTGCCAAGGACATGGCGGGATTCCCGGCCGAGAAAATCACCGAGGGGCTCGACGGGCTGCGCGATCGCCTGGGCGACTATCTCCGGCATGGCGCGCGGTTCGCGAAATGGCGCGCCGTCATCACCCTTGGCGTGCAAACCCCCAGTGACGGCGCCATCGCCGCCAACGCGCACGCCCTGGCACGCTACGCCGCCTTGTGTCAGGAGGCGGGCATCGTGCCGGTGGTCGAGCCCGAAGTGCTGATGGACGGCGATCACAGCATGGAGCGGTGTCGCGGCGTGACCGAGCATGTTCTCGGCCAGGTGTTCCACCAGATGGCGGTGCAGCGCGTCACGCTGGAGGCACTCATTTTGAAACCGAACATGATCCTGCCCGGTCTGGCCGCCGCGCGGCAGGAGTCAGTCGAGGCTGTTGCCGCCGCCACGGTGGCGGCATTGCGCCGCGTGGTGCCGGCGGCGGTGCCGGGTATTGCGTTCCTCTCCGGCGGGCAATCCGGCCCGCTTGCCTCGGCGCGACTGAACGCCATGAACATCATCGCCCGCGCGCCCGGCGTGCGGCTGCCCTGGAGCCTGGCCTTTTCGTTCGCGCGCGCCATCCAGCAACCCGCGCTCGACATCTGGGCGGGCGACCCTGGCAATGTTGCCGCGGCGCAGCAGGCGCTCTATCATCGCGCTCGCTGCAACCTGGCGGCCCTGCAAGGCAGCTACACCGCCGCGATGGAGAAGCCGGATCACGCCGCGATGGCGGCAAAAGCGGCATAGGTGACCGTCATAACGTGAGCATATCGGAATCCCCGCAAGTCCGTCTGCACGTCATTCGCCATGGCGAAACCGCCTGGTCGCGCACCGGCCAGCATACCGGCCACACCGATCTGCCATTGACGCCGCATGGCGAGGCGCAGGCGCGCGAGCTCGCACCCTGGCTCGCGAATATTCATTTCACCCATGTTTTCACCAGCCCGTTGCAACGCGCCCGCCACACCTGCGCGCTGGCCGGATTGGGCGACGCCGCGATCGCCGAGCCGGACCTGATGGAATGGAATTATGGCGATTATGAAGGCGTGCGTTCGGCGGACATCCGCAAGACGCGTCCCGGCTGGGGCGCGTTTCGCGACGGGTTTCCCGGCGGCGAATCGCCGGCGCAGATCGCTGCGCGCGCCGATGCGCTGATCGCGCGTCTGATGCCATTATCCGGCAACGTCGCCTTGTTCTCGCATGGCGAATTCTCGGCAGCGCTGGCCGCGCGATGGCTCGGGCTCGCGGTGGCCGAGGGGCAACATTTCTACCTCGATACGGCGTCGCTGAGCATCCTGGGCTATAGTGCCGGGCATCCGGATGTGCGGGTCATTGCATTGTGGAATGCCGTGCCCGCGGCTCTTTCACCTGTTGCGTCCGGCATTGGCTGACCACATTTACGCTGATGCCAGCCGCCACGAGCAAAGGTTTTTTGGTTCTTTTTTTCAAAAAAGAATACGTCCTTCTTCTTCTGCTGACCGCCCTCCGCCTCCTCGTCGCCGCGCGCATGCCGCTCTCCGCCGACGAAGCCTATTACCGCGTCTGGGCGCACGCGCTGGCACCCGGCTATCTCGACCATCCGCCGATGGTGGCACTTTGGATCCGGGCCGGCACCGCGATCGCGGGGGACGGGCCACTCGGCATCCGGCTGTTCAGCCCGGTCTCGGCGCTGCTCGGCAGCGTGCTGCTCGCACGCGCCGCGGAGGATCTGGCGCCGGGGCAGCACGCCGGGTCGCGCGCGATATGGCTGCTGAACGCGACGCTGCTGCTGAATGCCGGCGCCGTCACCGCCACGCCCGACACGCCGCTGCTGCTGTTCTGGACCGCCGCGGTCGCGGCACTGGCCCGCCTGGTGCGCACCGGCAACGGCACCTGGTGGCTGGCCGCCGGTCTCGCGGGCGGCCTGGCGTTCGATTCGAAATATACCGCGGCGCTGCTGGCGCCTGCGGTGCTGCTCTGGTTGGCGCTCGTGCCGGGGATGCGGCCCTGGGTGCGGCGTTGGCAGCCGTATGCGGCGGTGGCGATCGCGGCGCTCGCCATCACGCCGGTGCTCGCGTGGAACGACGCGCATGGCTGGATCAGTTTCGTGCGCCAGGGCGGCCGCACCGGCGACTGGCACCCGGCCGGGGCCGCGCGCCACCTCGCCGAACTGGTCGCCGGCCAGTTTGGCCTCGCGACGCCGTGGCTGTGCGTGCTGTTCTGTGCCGGGGTGATCGCGGCGGCGCGGCGCGGCGGCTGGCGGCAGCCGGGAAGCGGTCTGCTGACCGCGCTCACGCTCGTGCCCGCCGCGGTGTTCCTGCAACATGCGCTGGGCGATCGCGTGCAGGCGAACTGGCCGGCGATCCTTTATCCGGGCGCCGCGTTGGCGGCGGCGCTGACGCGTTTGCCGGGACGCGCCGGGGCCATCGCGCTGGGCTTGGCGATGTCCGGCCTGGTCATGCTGCAGGCGGCGGCGGCCCCGTTCGCGTTGCCGCGACGGTTGGATATTTCGTTGATCCGCCTGGCCGGCTGGGACGCGCTGGCGGCGGACGCGGATGCGGCGCGCGCTGCCGCCAAAGCGGACTGCATCGCCGCCGACGAATATGGTCTCGCGGCCGAACTGGCATACCACGCCACGGCGGCCACGGCGGCCACGGCGGCCACGGCGCCGGTGCTGGGGGTCGAGCCGCGCTGGGCCAGTTTCGCGCTGCCGCCGGCGCCGGCCGCGTGCCGCACGGTGCTGCTGGTGCGCAGCGCGCGGCGGGGCGGCACGCCGCCCCATGCGCTCTGGCCCGACGCGGCGGCGGCCGGGGGGGCAGTGCGGCAACGCGCCGGCGTGGTTGCCGAAACCTACCAGTTCTATCGCGCCAGGACACCGGCGGGCGCGGTGCTGCTGCCACCGCGCGGCCGCTGACCCCCGACCGGCCGTGCCGGTTAGCAGGCTTTTAAGCCCGCGTGGCCAATATGGCGCCGGCGACGCGGCGGCGAGGCAATGGCGAAGAAGAGCGACAAACCCGGCATCACCATCATCAAGCGGGAGGAGATCGTCGAGGGCGGCCATCACGGCGGCGCCTGGAAGGTGGCCTATGCCGACTTCGTCACCGCGATGATGGCGTTCTTCCTGCTGATGTGGCTGCTGAATGCCACGACGGAGGAGCAGCGGCACGGCCTGGCGGATTATTTCAGCCCGACGCTCGCCAACTCGAAAGGCATCTCCGGCAGCGGCAAGCCGCTGAGCGGCAAGTCGCCGTTCGATGACGGGCCGGCGATATCGGACAAAGGCAGCCTGGTGACGATGAACGCCAACGCGCCGCCGGTGGACGTGGAGGATGACGGCAGCGACACGCCGGTGACAACCACCGTGCACAGCGAATCGACCCGTCCGCAGGGCCTGGATGACGGCAAGTCCGACGGGCGGGCCGGGCGCGGCGGCAAGGCCGAGGCGGCGGCTGCGGCCCAGGCGGCGGCCCAGGCGGCGGCCCAGGCCGCGGCGGCCGCGGCGGCGCGCAAGCAGGAACAGCAGGCGTTCACCGCGGCGGCGGTGCAGATGCAGCAATTGGTCGCGTCCGATCCGGCGCTCGCGCCGCTGGCCAAGCAACTCTCGATCGACCTGACGCCGCAGGGGCTGCGCGTGCAAATCCGCGACGAGGATCGGCGGCCGATGTTCGCCACCGGTTCGTCCGAGCCGAACGAGCTGGCACGGGCGCTGCTGGCGCGTCTCGCGCCCGTGGTAGCCAAGCTGAGCGAGCCGATTTCGATCGCCGGCTTTACCGACGGCGCGCCCTATAGCGGCACCGGCCGCAGCAACTGGGACCTGTCGACGGAGCGGGCGAACGCCACCCGGCGCGTGCTGATGGAATCGGGCCTGCCCGACGCGCGGATACGCGATGTGGTCGGGCGGGCGGATCGCGATCTGCTGCTGCCGGCCGATCCGCTCGCGGCCGCGAACCGCCGCATCGCCATTATTCTGCTGCGCACGGCGCCGGTTCACTGATGGTGGCCGGACACGCGCGCGGTAGGCTCATATGCTGACGCTGGGGGGCCTGGGGTTTCTATTCGCCTGCGTGTTCGGCAGCTTCATCGCCACCGGCGGGGCCATCGTGCCGCTCATCGAGGCGATGCCGTTCGAATTGCTGACCATTCTCGGCGCCGCCATCGGCACCTTCATCATGGCCAATTCGATGCATGATCTGAAGCACACGCTGGGCGGATTCGGCCTCATTCTAAAGGGGGAACGGTTCCACAAAAAGGACTATGTCGATCTGTTGTCGCTGCTGTATTTCTTTACCCGGCTGGCCAGCCAGCGCGGCGCCATGGCGCTCGAGGCGCATATCGAAAAGCCGGAAGAAAGCAAGGCCTTCCAGCATTTCGAAAAGATCCTGAAGAACCATCATACCACGGCGTTCATTTGCGATTATCTGCGTATGATCGGCATGAACGCGGACGATCCGCATCAGATCGAAGACGTCATGGCGCGCGAACTGAAAAAGACGCTGCACGAAGAATTGCACCCGAGCCATGCCATTCAAACCATCGCCGATGCGCTGCCGGCGCTCGGCATCGTGGCGGCCGTGCTGGGCGTGATCAAAACGATGGGCCATATCAACGAGCCGCCGGCGGTGCTGGGCGAAATGATCGGCGGCGCGCTGGTCGGCACGTTCCTCGGCGTGCTGCTCGCCTATGGCATGGCGGCGCCGTGCGCGACCCGCCTCAAATCCATTGTCGAAGCGGACGCGAAATATAACGAAGTGATCCGCGCCGTGCTGGTGGCGCATCTACACGGCAACGCACCGCAGGTCAGCATCGAAACAGGCCGGAAAATGGTGCCGAACCAGCACATGCCAACATTCGCCGAAATGGAAGCCGCGGTGCAGAATTTGCAGATCGCGGCTTGAAGGGAAGGAAGGCGGGGGGCTCTGCCCCCTCGACCCCCGCGTCACGCGCAGCGTGCCTTCGCACGTCACGCGCAGCGTGCCTTCGCACGTCA